>Ga0307507_10002318_pt1 | contig 40474 bp, 6 predicted proteins | sample 7_EM_MG_FD_207223 | JGI IMG/M metagenome (GOLD analysis project Ga0307507, IMG submission 207223) | Populus trichocarpa ectomycorrhiza microbial communities from riparian zone in the Pacific Northwest, United States - 7_EM | ecosystem: Host-associated > Plants > Roots > Unclassified | place...
GAGGCTGGAGGAAAGAGCTACTGGTGAATGTTAAGGGGGGTAGAGGCCTCTGTGGAGACTTTGACTGCTACGATTTAGTACAACACCATGCCAAGACTGGTGATCCACAATATCGCAATTATTCATTTATATCGCGATAAATCGGCTCTCTTATGAATACGATGCGATAAGTGGTCGATTTATTCATTCATTCATTACTGCGAATACTGCTTTAGGGGGCCTTTGGCGGGTCTAGGGGCATAGACTGCCCGAAATCTCGTTGCCTAGGCGATAGAGCCCCCAAAACTTTAGCGTCCTTATGGGGGCTCTATTGCCTAAGTAACGAGATTTTAGATGGTCTATGCCCCTAGACCTACTAAATACCCCTAAAAGAGGCCCAAAACCTTAGCTGCCTACCTCTCCTTTCCCCTCTTATCCCCCCCTATTAATAATATTAAAAATAAAAGATAATTTAAGTTTTAGAAGATATATTATATTATATTATATTATATAGATAGAAGATAACCTTTAGGTATAATATAAAATTTTAGTATGCCAAGCAATATTGCAATATTATCTAAATATTGGCAATATTGGCAATACCGATATTTTATTAATTCGTATTAGATAAGATTTTATTAGTGCCAGCACTGGTTAATGTTCTTAATTGTGTGCACGGGCCATATCTCTAAGGACGATATCGGTGCAAGGGATATAGGAAGGAGTTATTAGCTAAAGCTTTTCTAGAATAATTAAAGGATTAAATAGTAGAAGGCCAGTTGCCCGCTATATACTTACTATATTAGTTAGTAATATAGCTCTACATTATATAATTTATATAGAGGATTGCGCGAAAAAAGATTTCTCCTACTTATTTAGGAAAAGCGCGGTTTTAGTGCCAAGACCCCACTAAAATTTAGCTTAGTTAACTTAATTAAAGCTTTTAATACTAATATATTACCTATATAGCTTCCAAATTATAGTATTCTACCGTTTAACATTTACGTAATTTACCTCGTTCTATCGCACCTTATATTCTACAAACTTTTAAGGTTTTCGAGGCCTTAATTATCTCTACTACTCTACCTAGCTCTCTACCCGTTTAATTACCTAATTGCGATCGTTCCTTTAGCATCTTTAATCATAGAGCTATTAATCTACAATTAAGCTAAGGCTTTAAGTATTTTAATATGGATTTAAAACGATTATATTAACTAATTTTTACCACTCTTCCTTAGTAATTTCTTTAATTTCCTTACAGCTTTATATAGGAAGGAAGAATTATAGATAGGCGTTAGGTAAACCACAATAATTACGCAACGTCTCGTAGCCTATTTAAAGCACCTTAATAATTGTAGGAAGCTTATAATTGGCTTCCTTATAGAGCTACTTTTAACTTCGCTGCCTTTCCTCTACACTCTTTTTATAATCGTTGCCTCCTCTAAGTTCTATAATCTTTTTAATATAGTAAGAGATCCTCTTAATCCACTATTAAATTCGCCACTACTTAAGATCTTGCTAAACTCTATGCTAAGCCTTCTTTATAACTATATAAGAAGTAAGTAGGCCCCTTTTTATAGTAAATCGTTTTAAGTAGCCCCAATAGGGCTTAATTATATTTAAATTAGGCGAATTACCTAGCCAAAAAAGACATTAAATCTCGTAGGCGTTAAAGTAGGTTTAGTAAATCTTTACTATATAAGAAGTAGCCTTATCTTCCTATATAGTTATATTCAAATTTAAGCATATAAGGCTCTAAGTATATAGAAGAAGTTTTAGTATTAAGATATTCGTTAAATATCGCTATTAGTTAATTCCACCTCTATCTAATCAAGTAAATGCTCTGTATAATATCGTAAACTTCCACTTAGCACGTGCTCTGTAAGGGCGCGAAGAGGCTTTAGGGAAGATTTAAAAGAATAATATAAATTCTATCTAAATCTAAGGGTATATAGCTCTTGCAGAGTATAAGACGTTGCGTAAAGAAGAGAAAGGAATATAGAAAACTTGTAACTAAATATTTGGGGTCTTAGCAGCAGACGCGTAGGTATAAGCCCATGCGGAATTTAACAGGTTTCGACCAAATTCCATTACGTCAGTGGAATTTAGTGGAAACTGGTAGAAATTAATTAAGTTAACGGAATTTGGCAGAATTCAATTGACTTGGCAGAATTTAATTAAAGCGTTGGAATTTATCTGTCAAGTGTTTCACTAAGACATTCCTACTGTAACTGGGCTAGTCCCGTTACATGCTCCGCTTATACGCCTATTATAACATAGCTTATATACTTATCTTTTAGCGTTTTATTATTTCTTCTAAGCTTTATATACTTGTAGCTCTAGAGCTTAATTCTAGATCTTAATATTTAATTTTAATTTATCTAATTTCTTCTTTATTTAAAGCTTCTAAATATAATAAGGGCCTTTAAAGTTGTATATAAAGCAACCCTAAAATATAAACTTAGAGTACCCCTTCTATCGTTCTTGTATATAGCTGCGTACACAGGTCTTATAAGGACGTCGTTATATCTAATAGCCCCCTTAACAGTAGCCTAAAATAATACCCGTCTTATTTAACTAAATTACAGCCTTTTAATCTTCTAAGGTGTAATAACGGTGGGCTAATATAAACTTATATCGTTTAATCTTTATAGCTGCAGTTAATTTAGGCTTCCTTATTAGCTTTATCTTATATTAGCTATACTTTTTAAGTATATTATAAATAGATAATATAGAGAGGTCTATTTCGCGAGTAATCCTTCTAGTGCTTTTTTTATGCCCATAACAATCGCACGTAATGGCGTTAATGACTTTTTACTTAAGATTAGGAGTAATTTTTTTCTTACGCCCTAGGCGGGGCTTATCCTTAAGGTAATTATTAAAAAGGACCTAATCTACACGCTAGCCATTCTCTACTACCCTTTTTAGTAGGTTGCCGATATGTTTAGGGCTAACTCCAGTAACTTAAGTAATTGCTTTTAGAGAAGTACTTAATGCCCTTAGTACTACGGCCTACACTTTCGTTGCAAGGCCAAAATAAGGCATTTTGGGCTTAAAAAAAGCGTAGAAGATATATAGGGGACATTATAAGCGATTAATATAATCTATTTACTTAAAAAGTTAGTATCCCTTAACCCGTTGAAATTGGTCCTCATGTTATCGATAAGACTCTACCAATCGGATTAGCTGAATTTAATGCCCGTGTAGTTTTAATTCCGGTGTTCGCGCACAGACCACTTCCTCTGAGGACCTCGACGGGTTAAGGAATAGAGTTGCTTTTTACAAGCTTAAAGTCAAATATTTAGTATTTTTAGTAGGGTCTTAGCACCAAAACCGCGCTTTTCCTAAATAGGTAGGAGAAATCTCTTTTCGCGTAATCCTTTATACTATAGTTAAAATCAAGACTTAATTTTAGTAGTATAATTATAAAAGTTATATTTTAAAAGTATCGGAGGTTTGGGTTAAGCTTAGCATAATCCTAAGTTATATATAAGCCCTTAAGGTCCGCGACATATCTATTATAATAACGATATATTATATATAAATTCTAAATAAACAAGCATTAGATTTATAGAATTAATAGCTATATATAACTATTATAGAGACTTAAGAGGATTGCTAAAGAGCTTAATAAAAATATAGCTACGGGCGAATCTATATAGGGGCAGTTAGGGCGGACAAACTATTTACTAAGCGATATTAAATAAGGAAAGGAAAGCTACGCGTTTAGTATAGCGCGTATTGCAGGTAGTCCTATAACAATACCTCCCCTTTAGGGGGTCGCAGATCTAGTAAGGTAGAGCTAAAATAAAGAAAGAGAAAAAGAAAGAGAAAAAATAGAATCTAGTATAGTTGGATATTATTAAGTTAAAAAGTCTATATAGCTTAAAAACATACTTACTAAAACATTTGGCTACTAATATTGTATTAATTAATTCCATAAGGATTATATATCGCATTTTTATAAGACAATTAACGACTACTATAATATTCGTAAACCTATTACTACTAGGCAAGTTAACTATAAAGTTAATTAAGATGTCGCGCCATCTTTGCATTAGAATTAGTAGTGGTTAAAGTACTCCTTACTTTTTTATATAAGAGGTCTTTTTATATATACATATCTTATATGCTTAAACGTATTTCCGTATATAGTCATGCATTAATGGCCAGTAGTATACTTATTAAATAATCTTATAAGTCTTTGTACGGACGGGATGCCCTACTATAGAGGAGTTGTATATAAATTTAAGTATTTTAAATTATAAAGATTTGGAATTCGGAACTACTATCTTCTATTAATAGTATAATTAATTATTTTAAATTTTGTATTTAGTAAGTATAATATTCTTATACTATTGTTTTCCTATTTAAATCGCTTTTATTATATCTATTATTTATACATTATTCTTATATTTGTATTCTATTAGTTTATTAATTTCTATTTCCTATTTATTAACTTCTAATTTATTTCTTTTAAGTTCTATATTTAAGAATATAGGATATAGTTTTTTAAAGCGTTTAGGAGATAGTAAGATCTATAATTAATTTATAATCTGTTGGGAATATAGGCAAGTTACCGTTACGCAAGGCAAGTTGCCGTCACGTGCCGCCGCGGCACTAGCGTGGCGAGGAGCCTTGGGCTCCTCGCCCTTCCTTAAGGAAGAGCGATATATACAATAACAATCATCATACTATCTATAAACCGTAGCTACGTGATATCACCTTGTGATACCTATACTAATCAGTGGTTAACTTCACTGTTATACTATAGAGCAGCTAAGTATTCCTAAAAAGAGACGAGCCACTATACCAGTGCTACTTGTGCTAAAGGAAGGTATCTTTTGAGGTCAGAACTGGTCCTAAACCTTAAATAGAACTCTTCCATAAATCTAAGGATCTAAAGGCCAGAACTAGTCCTAAGCCTTTCCTAGATTACAAATTCTTGTGTCCATTATACAGAATAATACGCTTTATAAGTCTTCGCGATTTAAGGCTAGAACTAGTCCTAAGCCCTATAATCGCAAATATATATTATAAACGCGTACCAAACAATAAATGCGTACCAAACAACAATCCCTACCCTAATAACACTTCCCTCCCCCTAAAAATATGGCTATATCTACCTTAAACAACTAGGAAGACTCCTTACCACTAGGGGTAGCTTTATACGCGAAACTTATTAATAAAGATTAAGACAAATTTACCATTAATATAACAACTTGTACCATAAAATAAGTTAACAGCTTTCTCCTATACCGTATTATATTCTACTAAAGTAGACACTACACCAATCTACAGCTATAGGAATATTTCAGGGAGGATTTTATAGGATAGACCGCTAATACCTAGGCACTTAGCAATATTAATATTGTTTAGGATTTTTAAGACTTCCTCTATAGGAATGGGGTATACATTACTAAAAACAGTAACCCAATTACCAGTAATATCTAGGCTGTTATTATTGGTATAGAAGAACCAGTATAGACAGAAGCTGAGATTATATGTTAACTATAGAAACCCAGAACCAACCCATATTCTTTAAAAGGCAACTTTAATTTAAAACAAAACCCCCAGAACGCTACTATCCCACCTAGAGGTACTCTCCCACCTAGAGGTGCTCTTCTACCTAGAGGTACTCTTTCTCTACCTCTACCGTCTCCAGCTCCTCTACCCTAGCCAACCGGTAAGCCTCTACTATAAGAAGTTACGAATCTAATAAAGGTATATTTAGATAAGGAGAAGAAGCTTAGAGGAGAACTATATAACATACTTAGAACAAAACTACAGGTCTTTTATAACTGCTGCAGCAAGGTTAGAATCCAATGCTACCAGTTTTATTATGCTTTCTTGGTCATATTAAAGTGATAGGCGGCGATATTTTATTATAACTATATTGCGGGTAGAAACTATAGCTTTAATATAATGCTTTAGCTCACTAGAGCCCACTTTAAGACTAATAAGAATTGCTAGCTTTATATATCTAAATAGCGGGAGACTATATTCTAAAGAGTTATTGCTTCTAACTTAACAAAGACTTATTTAGAGTGCCTCCAACTACTTTTTAATAAACTCTAGAAAATCTAATATGGCCTTACTAAAACTTACTAAAATAAAAACAGCCTAAGGGACTAGGTTATCTTAGCCTGCTATAGCATTCTTAAGTGCAATCTAGTGCTATACAAACCTGCGGATACGTTTAAAGGAGTATATACCAAGCTACGCTCTACTATAGGTACTATAATGCAAACATAAGAATCTTAATAGTTCTATACCAAAAACCCTACCCAACCAAGTATTCCTAACCAATATGATTACAACTAGACTAACTAAATATATAGTGGCTGTAGTAGGGAATACGGCAAAGGGTACAATTAACGTTAACTATAAGGCAATTATGGAGGTCCTTATGGAGGTTCATTTTAAAGTAATTACCAGAAGAAGTACTATATTTATAAGAAGCCAAATTACTAGTTAACTAGACACTCCCTTAATAAGCAAAAGGAGGCATATAATAAGTTTTGTTAGAGTATAAGAAATGTTGGAAATTATAAGGTTATTACAGCCTACTTCCAAAGCTTCCTAATTTAATATAAAGGCGTAGAAGATCTTAAGGGTAAGGTTAATAAGACCAAACAGCTCCTTATAGATATGGAAATTAAGGACTACTCTCCTAACTAATACTTCACTAAGTATAGTATGGTAGATGGTACACAAACCATTACTGTTCTTAATAACTAATCTACGCTCCATTCTATCACAAAGTTAGATATCTTTAATAAGCTAAAGGAAAGCTCCACATTCTCCTTTAATAATAGATACTTAGCAAACGTCTTCTATGGTATTATGCTAGATACTAGAGCCGTAGGAGTATCTATAGTAGGAGAACCTTAAGTTTAAGCCCTTTAGCAGCTTAATAGCTCTATTTAGATTAACCAATCAATAGCAGGCCAATATACAATACGTTTTAGCAAGGGTACCGTAATCTCTCTTAGCACAATTAGGGTCTAAATCCCCTTAGGATACATTACTTTCCATATTATTCCCGTAAACACTCTATTTCTATTCTGCATTAGGGATATAGACAAATTAAGCGTTAAGCTTAATAACCTTAAGAATATACTCATACAGGGAGATAATCGGGTGCCTATTATACGCAAGTGGGGTTACCCTTAGCTGCTCCTTTAACAACCAGAAAGGAGTATTACTTAGAGCTATTTAACTAAGTTAGAGTTACGTTAACTACACCGTCATTTTAGCCACCTATCCGTTTACTAATTACTTAGGGTTCTTTAGTAAGTAGGCTATAAAGTTAAGGTTAAGGCAATTAAGTATTTTATAAAGTACTACCATCACTACTAAATGAACTAGAAGTCCCCTAGCCGATTTAAGTTCACCCTTAAAGATAACCATAACTTTAACTTCTATATTGTTGTTAATATTATATATTTTAGCGGCAAGCTAGTACTCTAAGTTATTAACTTCTTAACCTCCTTCTAAGCCGCACGTTTCTTAAAAGATATATTAGCCAGAAATATATAGGATACCCTTTAGTTGTGCTAGATTAATATCTACTTAGGACCCCCTAATTAAATTATTTATAATATAGAAAAGAACTTTTTATCTACAGAGTTCCAATAATAGATAAAGGCAATAGCAATTAAGGTCAAGGAAGTCCCCGTTAAGGCATATAATAGTATTAGAAAAGTGGAACGATATTACGCGCCATTACACCGCATATATAAGATTATCTCTTTAGAACTAGAGGATGCTAGTAAAGAACTTACCTTACAAATAGCTATTAAAGCTATTAATAATTCTGCTGGCCCAGATAGACTTATATCCATATTGTAACCGACTACGGTACCCTGCCAAACCACCACTGTTTTACCTGCGTATCGCCTACGTATCACTTACGTATCACGTTGTTTTAGTTACGTATTAGTCTCCCCTTTCATTTATTTCTATACCTTCCTCGTGTATATAGAGAGGCTCTAGAGCTACATTTTACAATCAAGTCGCTCACTCAATTTACCCACACTGCACTGTTATAGTTATGACCCCGGTTTGCACCACCTGCTAATTAATTAAATACTACCTCGTTTAAGAAGTCACTACTTCTACTACCTTTGCAGTGTCTTGAGCTTCTTCACCTATTAAACGAACGGACGATTAAACCTGACCGACGAACGTACCAGAACGAACTGACGAATCAAATCGTTAAAATAAGGTTTCGCCAAGACGCTAACCTGGACCCTGCCTGACCTGTTAAAATTCTAAAAATGACGACCAATATGAGCGAATCTTCATCCAAAATTAACCTTATTCTTGACAAGCCATCTGATTGGATGCAATGGTTCTTTGTTATTTAAGATACTGCTAAGACCAACAAGGTCTGGGAGTATATTGACCTATCTGAGACAAAAGACAAGCTTCCGAAGCTAGAACTACCGAAACGACCTACACTAAAAGACGTACTTCCTGCAGCTATATTGATAGCACAGCTAGACCAAACCCAGCTTACTGCATACAACCAGCTCTACGCTGAGTACAAGGACGACCTACGTATACACCAGAAGAAAGAACAGGCTATCAGCGATGTCAGTAACTACATCGTTCGATCGACATCGGCATCCTACCTTCCTCTCTTCAAAAACCTCGAAACGGTATACGAACGCCTTCAAGCGTTGAAGACTGTACTCGCCCCTACCACGTTAGGTCAAAAGCACGACGTCCTAAATTAATACACGGCTCTTAAAGCCTATAACAAAAAACAGAGCATTGAAAAATGGTTGAACAGCTGGAGGAGCGTCTACAAGCTGGTAGAGGAATTGGAGCTTCCAGACGTACAGGGCTTTAGGCCTCACTACGATTTCGTACGAGCCATCAAAGCCATCTCTTTTAGTTTTGCAGGAGCACTGGAAGTAGACCTAATCAGAAAAGAACGAAAAAATGAAAAAGCCCCATCCATTATTGACCTCATTGAGGAATTCAAGGAGCACTACTGTATGCAGCAAGCATCGTCTACCTTAATTGCCAATAACTCTGCATTCGCAACCCTTTAAGGCAGCCCAAATTCCAATTCCAATTCTAATTTAGACCCTAACGGCAATTTAAATTTAAATTTAAAATGGCACAAGGAATGCATATGCGGTCTTATACATCGATTTAGTGACTGCTACTACATCGCCGAGCACAAGCGCCCTTAAGGATGGAGACCAAGGACGGACGTCTAAAAGAAGGTAGATGAAACAATCTTATCTACACCTTGGATTAAACGCGCCGTCAATCGTATCTAAAAAAGAGGATAGGAAAACAATTAAAAGAACGCAGAATCTATAATTGATTTTAATTCTAAAACCCCAGCTTTTACCACACCGACTAGCCATGCTGCCGCGTTTAGTACTGGTTAAATTCCTTTTGAACTCTAGAACACCTGGATACTTGACCCTGGCGCAGACACCCACGTTTGCAACAATGAAGAAGACTTCACCTTCTTATACCCAGTAGCAGAAGACGACTACCTGATTGCTGGCGGAAATTTCGAAAAAATTCAAGCTTACGGAATAGTAACGATTACTGTTGATACACCTACTGGGAAGTTAAAGATGAGGCTATCCTATGTAGCGCTAGTGCCTACCATGTTTATAAATATCGTAGCGCTATTAAGAGCCACTGAGAACGACATCCATTTCGACTTAGGGTGAAACTTGCTATACCGTCTAGTAACTGGCGAAACAGTCTGCTATGCAAAGCGACTAGGGGGCCACTGGGCACTGATGCACAGAGAGCCTATAAATACCCTAGATTTGATAACTCAATCGACCTTTTTAATAGGAAGATTTTAGCCAAGCTGAATGGCCTGTAAACCAATCGGAGCCACAGCTATAAGATGGTATAAAATTCTCGGCTATGCAGGACCCGATGCTATTGCGCAGCTTTCTAAGCACGTTATTGGCGCAGAGCTGACCAATAAATGGGCACCGCTTAAAATCGAATGTGAAACTTGCTTATTAGCAAAGCACACGTAGCAGATCTCTCGAAGACGAGAACACGAATTTTCAGCCACTCGACCATTCGAACGGCTAGCATTTGATATTATCTACCTCAGAGTACCAGGATATAACGGTGATAGATATGTTATATATTTCTACTGCACGTATTCCAAATTTAACTTTGTGTTCACCTTTAAGAATAGGGACAAAGCTACCGTCCTACCTACCATCCGCAAGACTCACCGCTTAATTAAAACACGATTCTATTAAGACGTTGTCTTCTTCTGGAGCGATGACGAACAAGTATTTGGACAAACGGAAGATACCCTAGATACGTGGTGTGTAGACGAGGGCATTACCTTTAAGTGCCGAGCACCGTATACTGAAGAACAGAATGGCGGAGCAGAACGATCTGGACGAACCCTTATGGAACGATCAAGATCTATGCAGCTGGAAGCGTCCTTACCCCCATCTCTAGGACCAGAAGCTTTCCTTGCTGCTGGCTATGCCCTTAATTGAACGCCGAATGAGCAACTAGGATGGAAAACTCCGTACGAGGTCGCCTACGGCAAGCCGCTAATACTTACCCACATGCACGAATACGGTTGCAAGACCTATACGCTGAATAAACAAGTTAGAAAGGGAGACAAGCTAGCTCCTTGTGCATTAATTGGACACCTAGTTGGCTACAATTTAACTAATATCTATCGAATCTGGATTCTAAGTCTCCACAAGGTCATCCGAATTAGAGACGTCATATTTGACGAGACCTCGTTCTATAACCCTAAGGGTCAAAACATCGACTACCTACTGAGGGAAGCATTGGAAGACACTATCTAGACGATCAGTCTACCAGAACCTCTTGAAGATGAATCAGAGGACGAATCTATCTTATATAGACCTACCTCAAATGCAGACCAAACGACTACATTAAACGACTCAGTAGAGCTCCCTATAAAGGACATCGAACAGCTACCGACACCTAGCAGAACAGTATCTCCGGATCTGCCAGAAACAAACGCCACACCGGGAGGACTTCAAGACGATATCCTGGATACAATTGAAACAGGTTCTATCCAGTCAAGCAGTTCACCAGAACCGTTGAATACAGCTCCACGAGCTAACGAGGTCTCGGCCGATCCTTCTGCCAACCTCGTCCTACCAGAAGGCTCCAAACGAATTCGACGTCAAGCGTACGCAGCAGCACTAGCCAATATACCTACCCTATTTGGTTACTACGCTGGCTTTGCTACAGGACTAGTAAAGGATATTAACCGAACTAGATCCTCCCTGTATCGAGACAATCTTCCACCAGAACTAAGGAATCTAAAAGAGCTAAGAAAGCACCCTTTGACTACCGGCTTTTAAAAGGCTATGGAAAAAGAATACCACGACCTGAAACGCCGAGGGACATTCGAGACTGTACTAAAAGAAGAAGCAAGCAACGACCAGATCCTTCCACTGAAATGGGTCTTCAAATACAAGTTCGACAGCGACGGCTACCTACAAAAGCTAAAAGCTCGACTGTGCGTCCGCGGAGACCTGCAGATTACTGAGGAAGAGACCTATGCAGCAACTCTAGCTGCTCGAATATTCCGTGCCCTCATGGCTATAGCAGCCGCATTCGATTTGGAGATTCGATAGTATGACGCTGTGAACGCATTTACGAATGCAAGACTAGATAAGCCAGTCTACTGTTACTGCCCAGAAGGCTTTGATCAAAACGGACATATCTTAAAGCTACTCAGGGCACTATATGGATTGAAGGTCTCACCACTACTTTGGTACAAAGAGCTTACAAATACACTGGCCAAATTCGGATTAAAGCCTGTCCCAGGTACGAACTGCCTTTACACTGATGGACGACTTATTGTCTTCTTTTACGTAGACGATATTGCCGTCCTATTTGCCAAAAAGGACCTTTCAAAACTGGAAGAATTTGAAGCCAAACTGCTACACCGATACGAGATCCGTGCACTAGGAGACCTACAGTGGTTCCTAGGAATTCGAATCGAACGAGATCGTGTAAGCAGAAAGCTCTGGCTCTGCCAAGATTCCTATATCGAAAAGATAGCCAATCGATTCAATATTTAACCAGGAAGATTTCCTAAGTCACCACTTTCTGCCGAAGAACTGACTCCGTCCAACCAGCAGACGAACCCTCAAAGAACTCTAGCCTATCAGCAATAAGTCGGTTCTCTTGCGCATCTCGCCGTATTTGGAAGGCCTGATATTGCCAAGACGCATTCTAAGCTGGCCGAATTCCTTACTAATCCAAATTAAAAGCACCTCGATGCATTAAACCAAGCCATTGCCTATTGCCTTGGAACAAAATCTACAGCTATTGAATACTCTGGCGAAGTATTCGGAGCACACGTCTACTTTAGAAACCCTGAGGGAGAAGACGTCACCTTTTACGGAGCATCCGACGCAGCATTTGCGGACCATAAAGACACCAGACGGAGCTCTTAAGGATACCTATTTATGCTATTCGGAGGACTGATTGACTGGAAGGCGACCCTACAGCGATTAGTGACTCGCTCGACTACCGAAGCGGAGCTTCTCTCCCTGTCTATGGCTGCTGTTGAGATTATCTGGTGGCAACGTTTCTTTGAGGCAATCGGTCTCAATTTAGAACGCGAATTTACCCTGCTATGCAACAATATGCAGACCGTACGACTCCTAAGACAGGATACACTAAAGCTTGACACCAAGCTTCGACATATCGACGTCCATCAGCACTGGCTCAGACAAGAGGTCCAAGACAAAAAGATTGACGTACAATGGGTCCCTACAGGCAAGATGCCTGCCGACGGCCTTACCAAAATTCTACCCCGTCAAAGGTACGAGGCGTGGATAAAGCAATTGAATTTGGTGGATATTTGACATTAAATTGCTACTGCATTATCTGACAAAGATTCTTGAATATTACCCTACTCCTAAATTGTATCTAAATTTCCTATTTTAGTATAGTTTTTACCTTTATTTGTTTTCTATAGCTTTGACTGCACCGTCAAATCTGGGGGGGTGTGTAACCGACTACGGTACCCTGCCAAACCACCACTGTTTTACCTGCGTATCGCCTACGTATCACTTGCGTATCACGTTGTTTTAGTTACGTATTAGTCTCCCCTTTTATTTATTTCTATACCTTCCTCGTGTATATAGAGAGGCTCTAGAGCTACATTTTACAATCAAGTCGCTCACTCAATTTACCCACACTGCACTGTTACACATATTACTAGTCTTCAGCGCCTACCCTTAAATAACTAATAATTCTCCACTATCTTCCTCCGTTGTGTAACGAGCTAAGGCTATTTATAAGGTAATAAAGGAGGTACAATATCTCTACGCTATACGCTAAGTTAACAATGCACTAGAAATGAGAAATGGCCCAAATACCTTAACTATACTTGATCTGCCACTCTAGTCTAAGGTATATATATAGCGTAAAAAGGGAGGATGGTTAGGCCTATATTAACTTATTATAATTAATGGCCAGACTTACACTATTTAGATGCCTTATAGACCCACTTAATTCCATTTAACTGTTATTAAGCCTTACTATAAAGATAATAGTTCTAAGCCTTTGCAGGATACCATAGAAAATGCCCTAAAGGAGAGCCATAATTAATGTGCTCTAGAAGGCAACCACAATTCTAATATAATTGTAGTAGATACGCCATAACTATAACGCGGTAGAGGTCGCCTAAAGGGATTATAAAATCGCCAACATCTTATTAATTTTAAAGAGTAATTTATTGCCGCTATTAAGAATAGAGTTAAGCTGTTAATAGCCTTTATAATAGCCAAGGAGAAGGCTAACTTTAAACTTACAAAACAGCTTTAAAAGGAAGTTTATATTATAACTCTAGGAGCTCCTTTCCAAGCATCTAATAAGCAGGAAATTAATAGTCTTATTACAAGAGGAGTTTTTAAATTTAAGAAATATAACCCTACTAAGTTTAATAAAGTTCGCATCTTTAAATTAAGAATAGTTAACAAAATTAAGGGTAAAGCTACTAACGCCCCATTTAAGAAATTAAGGCTTGTTATCTAAGGTTATAATAATAATAGTAAGAAGGTAATTCTTATATAATCTCCTATAATTTAACGAGCTAGTTAGCGAGTTATTATTATACTAGCTCCCTCCTTAATAAAGAATAAAATGGCGGTTTATTTATGAGATATCACTTAGGCCTACACCTAATTAGAGATATACCTTTAGCGCTTAATATTAGCATACCTTCCAAAGCAAATTCGCCACTAATATCCTAAAGAGACGATTATGGTTGTACTTAAGCTATTGTATAGAATTACAGAGGCAGGAACTTATTGGTGGGCTACCTATAGCAAGCACTATAAAGAGAAGCTTTTAATAACTACTTCTACATTTAATCTATGCTTCCTTATTACAGCTACGGGAACTCCATTTAGAATTATTAGCATGCAAACTAATAATATAATTATCTTGGGAGATAACTAATTCTTAGCTCTTAAAGAAGATAAGCTAGTAAAGGCAAACCTTATAGCAAAGCTAAAGGAAAAGCTTAATTTAATAACACTATTACTCTTTAATAGATGCATCCTCTCCCTAAATAAGGATTCTATTACTTTACGCCAGAAGAGTTAAGGCAAAAAGATTAACATTATTAATATTAATTCTCTAAAGCAAGGATACGTAGAGCAACGCGCCTATAGAGCTTATGTTGCTTCTATCTATCAACCTAAGGCTTCTTTTAATCTCTCTATTGCTGTTTAACACCAGGAACCAACCAAGGATAATATTCTTACCCTAAATAAACGTCTTTCTTAGCAAATAAGCCATTTTAATTAGGGACTACTCTATATGCCTATTAATCTTCCTACTGCTAAGCTCTTTGTATTTATTAATGGATCATTTATAAATAACAAAGATTTCAGCTCCTAGCTAGAATATAAGATTATTATTGCAAACGAATCTACTAGAGAGAATGACTTTATAATCTACGGTAATCTTATTTATTAGAGCTTAACTAAGAGCAAGTATATTACTTAAAGCGTTCTAGTATTAGAGATATATAAAATGGTTAGCGGAGTTAACATAGTAATTGCAATTAGAACTACCCTAAAGATAATTACAGATTAACTCGAACTTCCTACTATCCCTGTAATTATATACACCAATTTATACTCCCTCTATAAGTGTTTAGTTAAGCTTGGTACCATAAAGGAGAAGTGCCTTATAATTAATATTATGGCACTTTAGTAATCCTATAAGCGTTAAAAACTCTTTAAGATTTAATAAATTAATAGCCAAGATAACCCAGTAGATATAATAATAAAGGCAAACCTAAATAAGGCACCAAAGACGTTTGTTAACACGAATACTCTATGTGTATAAGTTAAAGGTTAGGTTAAAAGGGAGTAGGGGCATAATATTCTATAGACCCTAACTTAAACCAGCCAATTAGAATTTTCCATCCCCGGGATAGAAAATTGCTATTAGCTCGCTTATTACTAGCGCCTTAGCGGCCCTCTTAACAAGATATCTACCCACAACTCCTAAGTAAGAAAGCACTATATGCTAAGAGGCAAATTTTGGGACAGCGAGACTTATATTACAATAGCAATAGTAAGTAAGAAGGATTGATATTTGTTACACTAGTTAAGAGGTATATATATATAAATAGCAACTGCAAAAGAAGAGTTGCCAGTATTGGGAATACAGGCAAGTTGCCGTCACGTGCCGCCGCGGCACTAGCGTGGCGAGGAGCCTTAAGCTCCTCGCCCTTCCTCAAGGAAGAGCGATATATACAATAACAATCATCATACTATCTACGAACCGTAGCTACGTGATATCACCTTATAATACCTACATAATCTATTTATTTAAAGCGTTTACAAGTAGGTCCTATAATTGTTATATTAATACATTAGGCTTCTAATTAAGTTTACCCAGTTAGTATATAATCTTAAAGTTAAATTATAAGAGGTATTTAGCCTAACAAATTTAGCGCTGCGTTAATTACTTTATAGTTATAAAGTTCTACAGGTTCTTATAGTCTATTAATACGCATATTGGGAATATCAACCCTTTAAACTTAGGGCACTATTATTTAAAGTACTTAACAATTATAAGCAGTTTCTTATTATATGTTTTATAGTTTAATTTAGCAAGGGCAAGTTTCTAGGAGAGAAAGGCTATTAGATATAGCTTACCGTTCTTATTATATTATAATAATACTCCCTCTAGCGCATAATTAGACAAATCTATTTTAATAGTATATTTAAGATTAAGGTTAAAGTAAGTAAAAATTAGAATAGTTATAAAGCAATATTTTAAGTTATTAAAAGCTTATTTATATCTAGTGGTTTATTTAAATTTTATATTCTTCCTTATTAGGTTTACTAATAGTAAGGCAATTTCTAAGAAGTAGTTAATAAATTAATAATAAAAATTTATAAATCCTAGAAATCCTTAGACGTCTTATATATTACTAGGGCTTTTTTAGTTTATAATTATAGAAACTTTCTTAAGGTCTATTTTAATTCTATTATAGGATATAATTAGGCCTAGGTATATAACCTTAAATATATAAAACTTATATTTTTTAATATTATATTATATGCCTATATCTTATAAGCGTTTAAGGACCATTTTAATATATTTTTAATATTCTAAAAGCAAGGACAAGTAGATTAAGATATTATTAATATATATAGTAATAAATATATTAAGGGATTTATGAAGCGTATTATTAATGTATTATTAAAATATACTAGGACCGTTCTTTATGCTAAATAGTATTATTAGGTATTTAAAGAGTCCCTATTATATATAAAAACCTATATACTTCTTATCTCCTTTATATATACGGATTTTATTAAAGGTAGTAACTATATTAAGCTTTATAAAGTACCATACCTTTACTAAATAGTTAAGCGTTTCTTAAATTAAAGGAATTAGATATTAGTTTTAAATTATAATTGCGTTTAGAGCTTAATAATTAATATAGAATCTTAAGCCTCCTCCTAGCTTTTTAATAAATAGTATAGGTAAGGTAAATAGAGATTAACTAGGGCAAATAAATCCTTTTTCTAAATATTTGTTAAAGTATTATTATATTATAAGCAGTTCTTCTTATAATATACTATATAGTGGACTAAACTTTGGTATTATACTAGGCTTAAGTTCTATCTTAAAATTATACTTATCTTAGTATGGGGCTAGTTAGTTTATAAATTATTTTTTAAACCTATTAATTAGATTATGGTACTCTTTAAGTATAAGAAGTTAAGGATTAAGATATTATTTTGGTTCTAGTACTTTCTTAATATCTTTCATAGTTATAGCAAAGATTTTATAATCTCGTCTTTTTACTAATAAGATAAAGGGCGCGGCCTATATTATACTAATTTTAAGAGGTTTTAATAAAACATCTTTGTATCCTTTACTATAATTAGCAGTTATAGATTTATTGTGTTAGCTTAAGGTTTATAGTAAGGGCAATTTATATTATATTAAATTTAAATAGTTATATGTATATTTATAGAGCAAATGGTTTTTTAAGTAATAACTTTAGTAGTAAGTTATATAGAGCTTTAGTGTTTCTCTAACCTAGATAATTAAAGGGTTGTATTATTTTAGCTATCTATATCTAAGTATTATCTTATAATACTTTAAGGGTATTATAAATAAGGAAATATATTTAAGGTATTTACCTATCCGCAATTTTATAAGAGCGTAGTGCGTCAGTTTACTATATATTAAGGGTTTGCTATTAAAGCCTTATAGGCCTTAGGACTTATTAAGTTTCTTTAAATTTAGGCATTCGGTTTTTATATAGTTTGTATTAATAAAGCCTATACTAGTGGCTCCGCTGTCTATAAGGATTTATACTTCCTTCCATTTACTAAATATTTAAATTTCGCTAAGTATATTAAGGGAGTTATATTATATATTAGCGCTAGAAGAGCCTAGACACTTATACTTTTCTACCTTTTATTTTAAGGCGCGACTTAGCCTTAGGATAATTTGTTTTCTAAGTTAACTAAAGGTAAGGTACTTTGTGGCGTCTAAGTATAATTTATAGAGTAGGCATAATTTAAAAAACGAGTATAACTTAAGGATTGGGAGGAACTACGGCGGACCTTTTTAAAAGGGTAAGTTCGGCAATACTTTTAAATATATCCCTTTTTGCTATATCTAAAGCATTCTCCTTTTGCGGCTTGGGTTCTTTATTTATTAGTTCCTAAGGGTATATAAAATTAAGTAGTATTGAGGTTGTTATGGGACACCTCCGTAATACCTTATACATATCTACCTGTTTCCACTAACTCAGTAAAAAAAGGCCGACCGTGAAATGGCAATCTGATGGCAATCTGCTGGCAATCTATAGCAATCTAATGACAATCTGCCGCATTCTGCCATATTCTGCCAAGTCTACTAAATTCTACTAAGTTCTGCTAGGACCGCTTCTTAAATCCTATTCTACTCTATATATATTAACTAAGCAACTAAACTAATAATATATACTCTTTATTCCTGTTTCCTTACCTTCTCTCCTTATATAATGTCTTAACCTTATTATATAGTACATATACATAGCTTAATAATATTTACTTCGCTATATATTATTGCCGCTTATATTCGCTCCGTAATACTACATTATATTAACCCTATATACCACTCTCTAAAATGCAGAATAACTCTAAAGCCCCTATAATAGCTACTAGCATTATATCCACACTTTAAGAATAATTAGTAGAAATATAGAAGTCCTTTATAAACGTCCTTATATAAAACTAAGGTATTTTAACTTAATAATAAGCTAAATAAGAAGCATAATACTAGTAAATAATTAAGGACCTCTAAAAGGAAATCTGTACCCTTAAGATGCCTATACTAGGGCCTTAATATTAAATACTATCTCTAGAGATAAATATGTGGGATAAGAGTCCCAAACCTATAGTAGCTATTTACCCTAAACTAGCTACTGCACTATAATAATCTAAATAACTACTAAACTCTTTAATATTTATTAGTAAATAATAAGAACTCTAATTATTTCTAAGCTAGCTTAAAAATAAGCTAACTAATAATACTAACTGCTACCTAACTAAAGCTAATTAACTCTGCTACGCCCTAAGTTAACTAAAAGGAGATATAGCTAACCTTATTAAACCCCTTTAACCAAACTTAGTAAAAAGTCTAGTTGTACTTCTTAAAGCTATATATAGTAACCTGAACCATTAAGCTACCGCTTAAAGGAAGATAAACTATATAACTTAAGGAACGAAAAGCTTCCCAGTATACTTCTTTAAATTTAACTATTACGTAAAGGAAACGGGCTAAAATGACTCTGTACTAGTTAATAGCCTTATTAAATCTCTAAGTCCTAAACTAAAAACCTCCCTAATAGGCATAGACCTACTAAAAGCCCTTAACGCCTGCGCAAATATTATTAACAAATGGTATAATAATATACTACGCCTAATACTAATGCCTACTCCTTAATATAATACAACAGCTCTATAAATGTCTACTAAGTTATTATCTTAGCCTAAGCACCCTAATGCCATAGATATTAATATAGGGACCCTAGGATATGCTCTACCAAGATCCCCTAAATAAAAACAATGTATTAAGCTAGGTCTTTACTTTAAATGCAGAATTAAGGATTATATCTTAAGATACTGCTCCATCCCTATACCCCAATATAGCTTATAAATGGCCGGCACTAATAACCATTTACTATATTAATCCTCTAGTTACCGTCCCTAATCTTTACCTAGTTCTAGCCCTATATCTAATAAACATTACTTATAAGGATGAAGTTATAACCAATATTTTATAGAAACCCCTTTCTACTTACTGTTAAAAGGTATATTCTAGAGTTAAGTTGCTCTCTAGGACAGCTATATTATAGAATCTTACTAAATATATTAGATATTACAAATCCTAACTCTTAGGATTATAGTATAACTATTAACTACTATCTTTAATAGAAAGGTTAATAGGCTAACGCTTAAGTCCTAATTAATATAGGAGCCAGTAGCATAGGATTTATTAATAAGATCTTTATATAAGATAATAGGTTTACTCTAATACCCCTTAACTAGCATATTAACGTATTTAGATTTAATAGCAAACGCACTATTTTAGGCTGTATTACTTATATAGCGGCCCTAAAACTCTAATATCTAAACCATAAAGAATTAATTAGGCTCTTTATTACCACCCAAGGTTACTTAGTAATTCTTTAAACAACCTTAAATAAAGCTATATAAGGTAACCATTAATTAGGACAACCTTAAGCTTCTATTTACCGCCTCCCGCCACAAGTAGAAATACTTTATAACCCCCTACTTAAACCCTAAACTAGAATCTAAAAAATCTACTAGAATCTATTAGTCCAAAATTTCCACTAATATTTACCCCGCACTTAAGAAGTCCACTAAATTTTACTAACCTAAATTTTTTACTAGATTCTACTAAGAACCTAAAAGTTATACTAAACTATACAAACTAACCCTAACTGCTATACCGCCCTAAACCAAGTAGAAGTCTAAGCTTAATATATAAAGGTACTAGAAGAACTGGTATTCTACTATAAAAAGGATACTTAAAGAACCTAAACCTAAATCTAATACTAACTTTATACCTAATACTAAACCTAAACCTAAATAAGAAACTATATAAGAAACTAAGAATAATCTAAGCTTACTTAATCTAACGGAACCTTGTAGCAAGAACTACGGTGGGTCCTATTATTGGGCTGGGTATGTAGGTAAGAACAAAACAACAACATAATAACAACTGGTAGAGTAGTTGCCTAATAGATTAACTCTAATTGTATTCTAAGATTCACTATAAGGAGAGAACTATCTATGGTAGGGACTGAGGTCCTTTAAATACACAACCATACTCCTAAGAAATCCTCTCTTATACGTAAGGTACGTGTTATACGTATTATACATAAACGTACACTGCGTATACTCTGTATACCGCGTATAATATTATGTGACTTGCTTACCATTCCTTATTATATGGTTCTACCGGATCTATTCTGGACCGTGCCTATATTAACTAACTAGCTTCCTGCGACTCTTCCCTAAGTAGTTATAATATTGTACTTAAAGCGTCCGTAACACTATCTTTCTCCTTTTTATCTTCGTCCTTAAAGATTCCTAACATCTCTAAATTGTCTACTAGAGGTGTAATGTCTGTTTAATTAGTCTAGTTAATATCCTTGCTTATTATACCTAAAGCTTCTTCTTCTTTATAAGCGTAACGTTGTGCTCGCACTGTGGCTGCCATACTATTACTTAGTGAGATAATGTTGTCTCTGTGTTCTTATTGTGCAAAAGCGGGGTTAGTGTATGTTGTAATAGCAAGTCCCTTATCTTAATAACCCTTATTTTACTTAGAGTGCACTAAAGTAAATATTTATTCATCCTATGATGTTTGCTCTATTTCTAATGCTAAATATACGCGTTTTATGACTTTTAACAGTCTTCTAGTTCCCTAAGTAACTTATTATAGGGTCTTATGTTTAATCTACTACTGCAAAGCTTGAGTTTAAGTTAGCCGCCACGCGCGCCAAACTCCACCGTTCTGCTAAAGAGACTGCTTGGGCCCTTAAGGCTTAACGTCGCTCCTTTAAGTCTTAGTAGGTTGCGTTTGCTCGGTTAACCCATCTTAAAAAGGTTTGCAAGAAGGTTCGTTCTAAGGAGTAGAAACTAGTTTAATAGGGTCTTAATAAGCTAGGTAACAAAAGGACTAACTTTTCTCCTATAAGGGAAACAACTCCAAGTAGCTTGGCAATTGCTCCTCTTGGGTCCCCCTTAGGTGACTTATTTTTTGGCGATCCTTTCTTGTTAATGTTGCCTAACCTACTCTCTTTTAATACTCCTATACCTTTCCTATAGCGTTCCTTAGGTTGCTTAGTGGTTTTTAGGTAGTCTTACTATAGCCTATTTACTTTACTTTATACTATGTTTTGTTATCTATATCCTTATAACTAATAATCTTTAAAACTTGCTATTTGTTTTCCTCTTGTCCTCTATACATGTCTGCTTTATAGACTGGTGGCTTAATATTCCCGTGTGCTGGCTCTAGCATTGCGATATACTGTATAGGGTAGATTTTTATTTTGGCTAGTAGGTTTAACTTATATATAATTAATAAAATTTTTTACTTAACTTTAAAAGGTCCTAGTCTAATATGGTCTAACTTCTTACTTAATTATTAACTCTTAAAATTTTTGTGTAGTAGCTATACTTTATCTCCCTCCTTAAGATCTGGTCCCTTAGATCTCTTAGCATTATAGTACCTTTTTATTTATTCTTGTACTAGTTTAGCTATTTCTTTAAGGTCTGTATGAAGATTTATTAACATCTCTATTCTTTATTTAGCTGTGCTACTCGTCTTTTTTGCTTAATGTAGTGATAACGATGTTCTTAGCTTATATCCGTAATTCGCCTTAAATGGTAATGTCCCTATTCCTTCTTATAGTGTTGTATTATATATAAACTGTGTAACTAGTAATAACGATACCCAATTATTCTGTGCGTAATTAATATAATGCCTTAGATACTACTTTAGTGTCTAGTTTAGTCTTTCTGTTTATCCGTCCGTCTGCGGATAATACGCTATAAATGTTACTGCGTAAACTCCTTATTCTACCAGAAATACTTCCTAAAATGCTACTATAAATCTTGGATCTCTGTTTAATATAATTTTATCTAGTGCTCTATGTCTTGCAAATACTTCTTTTATATAGATTCTAGCGACATCCTCTGCTAATATCTCTTTAGTGTATGCTATAAAGTATCCCCACTTTGTTAGCTTATCCACTATTATTAAAATCGCGTTATGATCTTGTCCTGTAATAGGATCTCTTAACTTTAGTAACTTAATAATAAAGTCCTATAATATAACTTCCTATAGTCTTCCTGGTACTTCTATAGGTTATAGCCCTCCGTACGGCTTATACCTCGTTGGTTTGTTCCTTTGGCAATCTAGATATTTCTTTATAGCTTATTTTACTAGTCCCTAGATTCCTTAAATAATGTACTCCTCTTAAAGTCTTAATACTAAGCCTATAGCTCCATTGTGTCCTTATATTATTTCCTTGTGGAATTCCTTAACAAATTCTTCTATAATAGACTTACGTACATACATTGCTTCTCTATTTTTATATTGCTCTGAGTTTAGATTCTTTACCTATACTTTTTAAATCTTTTGTGTCTAATCACTCTCTAGTAATTTATGGGTCTAACTTTCTTTGGTTACTGCGATCTTTAAATAATTATACTTAATTAATCCGTCTTAATCCTTTCATAATAAAGCTCCCAATAGCTTTTTATTACTTTATAATTTAGCCTTTCTACTTAGAGCGTCTACTCGTGTATTGTCTGTACCTTTAGTATACTAAATTTTGAAATAGTATTCTATAAGCATTTCCGCCTATCTAACCTATCTTTAATTAAGTTCCTTTGTTGTTAGGAATCCTATAAGGTTCTTATAGTCCGTCTTAACTATAAATGGTTTCTCTATACCTTATAAGAATGCTCTCTATTTCTTAAGTGCTACAACTATACCTAACAACTCCTTATTGTAGATGTTATAGTTTAACTCTAGTAGTGTTATCTTTTAACTGTAGTATGCCACTAGGTGCCATCCATCTTAATATTTCTGTATAAAGTATACCCTTAGTGTAAAGTCTAATGCGTCTATTTCTATAACCGTTTCTAGACCTAGTTAATAGACCTTAAGAACTAGCTCCTAGGTAAATAACTCTTTAATTCTCTTAAACAGTTCTTATTACTCTTTTCCCTATGCCTATGGTTCTTCTTTTTTTATTAATTGTGTAAATGGCTTAATATTCTATAACTATTGCGCTATAAACCTTCTACAGTAATTATAAAACCCTAGGAACAATCTTAACTACATAATATTCTCTAGTTCCTGCTAATTCACTATAGCCTCGATCTTTTTTGGATCTATACTAAGTTAGCCTAGTTTAATAATAAATCTAACAAAATTGGTCTTCCTAGTAAAGAACTTGCATTTCTTAATTACTACTAGCATCTATTCTTCTTATAGTCTCTTTAAGACCCATTTAACATGTTCTTTATATTCTTCCTCACTTTCTAAGTAGATAATAATATTATTAAGGTATACTATAACAAATTTATCTAGGTATTCTCCTAACACACTATTAATTTACTTCTGGAACGTTACTAGTACATTTATAAGCCTAAACTGTATAACTAATGGCTTATACAGTCCTTCCTTTAACCTAAAGGCTGCCTTCTATTTGTCGCCTTCCTTAATCCTAATCTAGTGGTACGCCCATCTTAGATCTATCTTTATAAAGATCTTTGTGTTACCTATCCTATCTTAAATCTCACTAATTAAGGGTAAAGAATACCTATTCTTTCTAGTAATACTGTTTAACTGTTTATAGTCTATACACATCCTAAGTTTTCCATTCTTCTTTAGGATAAATAGTACTGGATATCCTACTAATAACTATAATAGTCTAATATATCCCTTGCGTAAGTTCTCCTGGACAAACTCCTTAAGCGCTACTAACTCCGTTTTAGTAAGCTTATAGATTGGAAAGAACTTTAGACTTATTCCCTCTTTTAACTCTATCTTATGGTCCTATGCTACATGCTTTAACAGCTTTTTACTTTCTAGTGACTATAACTTTTTACCATATTTATGGTATCTCTTTGGTATATAACTTAAGCCGCGCTTAGTCTCTTTATAGGTTACTCCGACTTGGTACTATACTAACTTGGTTTACTGTCGCACTTTATATTATTAAGTATCCTTAATATTAACCTGACCTATAACCTAATTAATCTTTAGATTATACTTCTATAACTAAGGTATTCCTAGTATCGCCTTATCCTGTCCTAATAGTAGGATATCAAAAGACATTCTAACTAGTCTCCCTTTAATAGTTATCTAAATAGGTCCTGTTTTGAGATTAATAATACCTCCTCTATAGGCTATCTAATCTCCTAAAATTGTTATAAGTAGATATAGGTGTTCCTTCTGTTTATATAGTAATCCCATTTTTTCTACTGCCTTTGGTGATATATGGTTCCTAGTTGCTCTACTATCTACTAACGCTTTAAACTGCTGATCTTGCTACTTAACTTATAAATTTAGGTGTCGTCCTTAAATTCCTTTAAGGGTCTAAAGTTTTAACACTGGTTCCCTCTAGTTCTATACGCCTCCCCTTTTCCTAACTATTGGCTGCTAGATCCTGCCTATACTTAATCCAACTTTAGCTAATACTTAGTTTATTTCTTTTCTTCTACGTGCTATAGACAAGTGTTCTTTAAGCACTTCCACTACTATTATCTATCTAGGTATTCTTCCGTAAGGAATCTTTCTAGTTAAAGTATTAAGTCCCCTTAACTTTATACTTCTACTAGGTGCTAACTATATATATACTTGGCATTCCTAAACCGCTTTTTCTCTGGTGCCTAATATATTCTTACTAGGTACTTCCAGTTCTTATCTTTTAGTGCTCTATACATATTGCATATATTATCCACACAAGCTATCCATAATAGTGTATAATGCGCTGTATGTTTTAGGTTAACTCTTAGTTTATCTTTATTCTTAAGTTTAAACCTATACCTAGTTAACCTAACTACTGGTATCTCTGCTATAGGTACTAAAATTTATTGCTCGCTTCTCTAGTCCCTAGATCCTTCTTCTAGGTTCCTTAACATTATAATTAATGCTCCTTTAATATAACTTATGCGTTTTTCCATAATAGGTTAGTCTTGGACAACTTTTTTGTCTAGCTATATATAAAAGTCTTCCTATTTATTGTTGTGTTGTTGCCTATACCACTTTCTATATAACTGGTTTAGTGTGTATAGTCTATCTATTAGAAAGTATCTTGTTATTACTATATTATAACATCCTTTAGTATGTCTTTCTTTGAACCTAGTTAGAATATCTAGATTCTCTTCTTGTTCCAGTTTATCTAACCATTTTGCCCTAGGTGTCCCTATACTTGGCCTATTAATAACTCTTTGCATGGGTGCTCTGTCCCTTATACGACCTAGCGTGGCTACCTCTTGTCTAGCTTTTGCTCTTGCTATACAATAATTCTTATTTTAAACTTATCCATAGTTTCTTATTTTCTGCGTCTTGCAGCTGGATCTTTGTAGTTATCTTGCTTTTTAATCCTAGTATTAACTGTTTAATCTTTAGGCTAAATACTGTGTTTACCTAGAATTGCTAACATTCTTATTTGTTCCCTAAACTTATAGTTCTTAAACTTGCGTCCTATACTTATTTATTTGTCACTAAACTGAGTTACTACCCTTTCCTATCGGTTTTTGTCCGTTGTGGGTCCTTAGGTGTGTCTTATCTTGTCTTAAGAATTTTAAGCTTCTTTTATCTCTGCTTAAGAATCTTAAGCCTGTGGCCTTTTACCTTTATTAAGTGATAAGCTAGCACTAGTAGTTATCTACTTGCTTAGTTTCTTCTAAACGTTGCTCCTATTATCTTATAAAGCGATGGAAATTATATCTAATAGTATCGCAATACCCATTACTGAACCTTATTCTATAATAGTCTTAGTCTCTGCTTCTATTTTAACTTCTCTAAGGTTTATATGCTTCTAGTAAGCTACCCTTATTGCCTTATTATCGGTAAACGCTTCGCCTATGTTAAATTTATCGTCTTTAATGTCCGATCTATGAGCTGGTTTGTTGGTTTCTTTAAACTTAAATAACAATGGCTTCTATAGCTAATAGCTTACGCCGTACTTAGCGTCCTTATAAATTTAGCATGCGTTGTTGTAATAATACGCAAAACTATTAATTAAACACTCTTTTGTTCCTTATAGTGCACTATTGTCCTTCTGTATATATATGCCGTCTGCTAGTCTAGTTCCCTTTACCGCGTAATTACTTTAACCACCTTTATAGTCTCTGGCGAAATAACCTTGTTTTCTGTAATTTATATAAGCTCCATCTTTAAACCATTTTTCTTGCTGTAGAGTCCGCCTAAACATCTTCTGCTACTGAGATCCCTGGTTTAGCCTCTGCTCTTAGGTCCTTTAATTACTTAATTCTTAACCTCTAGGTTTCCATGGTTTCTTTTCCCACCTTTAGGTTTCTTTGGTACCGCTTAGGTCTATTAGCTCTACGCTGTTCCATAGTTTTTAACTCTATGTCTGTCGTTGCGTACTCTGCGCCTTATATAACTATGGAACTCTGTTTTACCCTTTCTTAGCTTGTTCCCTTTAATAGATTCTGTTATTAATCTTTATTAACTAATCTATTAACTCTCTTAGAGTATCCGCATCTTTTATTAGGATGATTGCGTCCTGGACTTTAGCCTTAAGTCCCTATTTGTACTGTGCTATAAGCGCCCTATTATTCCACTTAACCTATATGGCTAGTGTTTAAAACTGTATTGTATACTTAATTGCTAAAGTACGTTATATTAAGTTCTGAAGCTTTTGTTCCGCTATAGTTGTGGCCTCTAGGTCTCTAAATATCTATGTTAGTTATTCCGCAAACCCGTTCTAACTGGCAAATATATACCGCACGTCCTAGTTAGTTGTTGTTATGCTATTAGCCTATATTTCTGTAAGATATGGTTTAAACCATTTAAGTGCCCTCCCCGTTAGGAACAATCCTGTATAGGCTACTTAATTTAATAATATTGCTAACTTCGCTCCTTTCTATACTACCTTAAAGTGCATCTGTATAAGAAATCCTTTAAGCTTTAACTTCTCTCCTAAGAACCATTTAATTAAAGGTAGCTTAATCTTTGCTGCTCCAATTCCATTAATGCGTTCTTTAAGTATCCTATTATTATCTTATAAGTGATCAACCATTTCCTATAACTAACCTCGTATAACTACTTGAGAATCCCTATTGTCTATACTAGTATCTCCTGGTCCTGAGGTTGTGGCCGTTGCCGACGTCATTATGACTAGTGCTTTAGGTGGCATGTTGTTTAATCTTGTTTAATACTGTAACCTTAGTAGTGAATGTCTAACGGAACCTTGTAGTAAGAACTACGGTGGGTCCTATTATTAGGCTGCGTATATAGGTAAGAACAAAACAACAACATAATAATAATTAGTGGAGTGGTTGCCTAATAGATTAACTCTAATTGTATTCTAAGATTTACTACAAGGAGAGAACTATCTATGGTAGGGACTAAGGTCCTTTAAATACATAACCATACTCCTAAGAAATCCTCTCTTGTACGTAAGGTACGTGTTATACGTGTTATACGTGGACGTACACTACGTATACTCCGTATACCGCGTATAACATTATGTGACTCGCTTACCATTCCTCGTTATATGGTTCCACCGGATCCATTCTGGACCGTGCCTGTATTAACCAACTAGCTTCCTGCGACTCTTCCCTAAGTAGTCGTAATATCGTACTTAAAGCGTCTGTAACACTTAATACCTTAGATTTTTATATAATTAGAGCTACCCTATTGGCATAACTTGCTAGAAAACTAGAATATATAATCTTTACTATTACAATAGCTAATATTAAGAAGGCCTTAGCACTAAAGAAGCATACTAACCCTGCTATAAAAGTACTAGTATACCACCACAAGCACTTAGAGGTATTTTTATAAAAAGAAGCCAATAAGTTAGTAGAGTACTAACTATATAACCATAAGATTATACTTAAAGAAGGAAAACAGCTAGGATTTGGACTACTATATAGAATGTCCTAAAATAAACTCTAAGTGCTGCGGAAGTACTTAGACAAATACCTTAGTAAAGGATTTATTAGAGCAGCTCTTTGCCTATAGCTATACCTGTAATCTTTATTAAGAAACCTAGCAGCGCTTTACGCTTTTATATAAACTACTAAGCTCTTAATGCTATTACTATTAAGAATTAGTACCCACTCCCGTTAATTTAAAAGATATTAAATTAATTAAGTAAGGCTCGCTACTACACAAAACTTAACCTTATTTATATATTTAACCGCCTCTATATTATAAAAGGAGATAAATAGCTTACCGTATTCCGTACTAGATATAGACTATTTAAATACTTAGTCATGCTATTTGGCCTTATAAATGCCCCAAGTTTATTCTAATACTTTATAAATAATACTCTATAACCTTACCTAGACGTTTTCTATACTACTTATATTAATAATATCCTAGTATATAGCAATAACCTAGCTAAATATAAGAAACACATTGACTTTATCCTAAAAGCCCTATATAGAGCTAGCCTATAATTAGATATAAATAAATATAAGTTTTATAAAACAGAAGTCCTATACCTTAGACTTATTATTTCTATAAACGGCATATAAATGGACCTAAAGAAGATTAAAGTAATTGTAAACTGGTAAGAACCTAAGAACGTTAAGGACGTAAGAGCCTTTATAGGATTTACTAACTTCTACTAATGGTTTATTAACAACTTCTCTGCCCTAGTTTTACCCTTTATAGCTCTAACCTAAAAGGATAAAAGCCTTTATCTTTAATAAGGAATATAAAAAGGCCTTTACCTACTTAAAAGTTATATTTACTACTGCACCTATATAAGTTTACTACAAATAACTCTATTTTGGAAACCATAAAGGTCTCTTTATTTCTAGCTAACTATAGCTAGCATCCACAAATGGGTTTTAAACCCTTTAGTAATGTTCCTCGCCTAGCTTATTAGGCCTTATAAGTTATAGAAGTAAATAAATTTATAAAAAAGATAGAAAAACTATAAGAGTTCCTTACTAACGAAATAATATAGGCCCAATCTGTCTATAAAGCTGCAGTAAATAAGAACTAAACCCTAGTACTGGCCTATTAAATTAGTAACTTTATCTACGTAGATATAAAAAATCTAAATATAAAACAACTTATTAAGAAACTTAATTAGAAGAACGCCGGCCCTTATAAGGTTTAAAAAGTTGTTTCTCCTTATGCCTATTAACTAAAGCTCCCTAATACAGTTAAAATCCACCCCATATTCTATACATTAGTCTTCCACCCTACCACCCCTATATTAGATGCCCTACCTAAACAGATCTAAGACCCTCCCCCACTAGTTAAAGTAGATAGTAAGAATAAGTACCTTATTAAAAGAGTTAATAACATTAAGTATAATAAACGGAAATGCAAATATATATACCTTATAAAATGGAGAGGCTTTACTAAGCCTTTATGGGAACCTATTAACTCTATGGGACTTATATAAGCCATAAAAGACTTTTACAAACTCCACCTAAAACTACTACAGCCCCATCCCACAGAAGCTTAAGTTTAAAGGGGGGTTACTATTACAGGACACCTCTATAACACCTTATACACATCCACCTATTTCCACTAATATAGTAAAAAGAGACTAACCGTAAAATAGCAATCTAATAGCAATCTGCCGGCAATCTATATTAATCTAATAGTAATCTGCCGCATTCTACTATATTCTGCTAAGTCCACTAAATTCTACCAAGTTCTGCTAGGACCGCTCCTTAAATCCTATTCTGCTTTATATATATATTAACTAAGCAACTAAACTAACGATATATACCCTTTCTTCCCGTTTCCTTACCTTCTCTCCTTACACAACGTCTTGACCTTATTACCCAGTTTATATACATAGCTTAATAATATCTACTTCGCTATATATTATCGCCGCTTGTACTTGCTCCGTAATAGAGGTCCATAGAATTATATATAGGGCTTTTAGGTTTCGGAGGCGGATCGCGCTTTAGGGTATATACCGGTTTTATAGTATTTTAAACACAAGGTATAGTTAGCTTTAAAAAACAAGTCTATTTATTATATTGCAGGTCTTCGTTAATTTGTTAATATATTATAGCAAATTCGGATAGGTTTTTTAGTAGTTCCCTACCTACTAACTAGGCTCTAATTTTATCCAAAATAGCTTATTAAAGGGCAGCAACTCTAGCGGCTTTATTCTAATCTAGTTTACTAATAAGGCCTAAAAATTCCAAAAAGAAGTTAGTAAAGTTTTGGTTCTATTATTATAAGTTTTTAAGTTTAGTAATAGCTATATATTTACGGCTGGCGTTATTATACATTCGTTTTAGTAGAGAGATAAAGATTTCAAAATTAATAAAGGTGCTATTATAAAAGAATAGATCTATAGTTTATATAGCGTCCTTACTTAAATAAGACATTTTATAGCTAACCTTACTAGCCTTAATAGGGTATTGATTATAGTTTGTTAAGAGTTTAAAACGGAGTTTAATTATAAAAGGATATAGGTTATTTCGGTTTCTATTAAATATTAGGGGATTAGAGAGCTTTTTAGATTTTATAGTAAGTACTAGGTTTATTATAGATATAGATTAAGCTACTATTATTAATTTAGTATTTATATTTAACAGGCTAGGTTTAGGTTCTATTATTTTAATCTTATTTATAGGTGTTACTATCGGGGTCTATAATATAAGTGCCTTAATATTACGGAGTTCCTCGTGGAGTGCTTCCATTAATTACTAATATTAGGTTTCTAGTGCAGCCCGCTATTAAGCTAAGGCGTCTATAAAGGACTATTGCATTATAGTTAACTGTTCCCTAACCAGGGATATAATACTTATAATTATTAAAGGAGATTCGGGTTCGTTTGCTATTTTAATAATAGTTATTTTAATATAATGTAATATAAGGGCACAAAGAGGCTTTAGGGAGGATTTAAAGGAATAATATAAATTCTATCTAAATCTAGGAGTATATAGCTCTTGCTAAGTACAAGACGTTGCGTAAAGAAGAGAAAAGAATAATAAGAGAATTATATAATTAAATACTTAGGGGTCTTGGTGGTCAATGCGTGCGCATATGCGCACGCGGTCTTTGGCGGACTTTGGTAGAATTTAATTAATCTGGCAGAACTTGGCAGAATTTAGTCAAAGCGTCGGAATTTATCTGTCAAGTGTTTCACCAAGATATTCCTACTATAACTGGGCTAGTCCCGTTACAGAGCGTCTAGTATACTAAGCTTAGCGGAGTTAAAGAAACCTAAATTAAATAGGCCGGACGCTAAAATATAGATATAATAATAGAAGCCTACCTTAGCTACCTACCCTATATATTTATATAGTTAATTACCGGCTTCCTAAAAAAAGAAATGGGCTACTTTCTCCCCTAATATAAAAGGGGCCAAAAAAGGCCATCTATTTAAAGATATAGCCTAAGATTAATATTTAGCCAAAATATATAGAGACTTATTACCTAGATAGGGCTAATAATAAGATTATATAGCTTAATTTTACGGGCTTAAGATTTCTACGCCTTCTTTATACGCTTAGGGTAAGCCTATTATAGGACTTAGTAATTCTATATAAGTAGTTCCTACTTTACCCCCTATAAAAAAATCCTCTTTAGCTATAAGAAGTATTAGAGATTTACTATATAGGTAGAAAGCTCGCTAGCTAACATAGTTATATTAAATAAGTTAATAATATAGAAATACTAGCCTACTTATAAGATAAAGGGGGCTTAACTATATATATAGATAATCTTAGAACGCCTTAGCAAAATAGAAGGGTTATTAGTATTATTTATACCTATATAAATCTAGTAAGGGAAAACGGGTATCTAAATAGGGCCTATAAAGTCTATATATCTACCTTTAGACGGCCCTATACTTATACCTATACCTAGATCTATTTCTAAACCTACTAATAGCTAATTCTATCTTTAAATAAAACCTCTTCTATATATCTAACTCCTAAAGAGACACTAAGGGGTCCTTTAGAGAGGCCTATATCTACTATAGATAATTAACTATCTACTATTATAGAACCTACTTAGCTGTTTACTATAATATCTACTATAACCCCGCCGCCGCTACCGCCGCTACTATAAGCTAACATTTAACCTCTTCTATTTATCCTTAACCTATAAGCGCCGCTAAAAAAATATAAAATACTTTAGGGCGGTAATTTAGTCTTCTAACTCTAGACTAAGTAGACTTTAGGGCTAGTAGATAGGCCGTTAATTAAAGCTCTTAATTACTATTAGGGGGTATATTAGCAAGTTAATAGTAAGGCTATATTCTATAGCTATCGCTATAAGATAGTTAAGGGTATAAGATAATATGTAAAAGACGGTATGGCAAGAAATAAGAGATAGGCTATTAATTAACTAGAGCAGCTATAAGGCCGGCGTTCTTTAGATTAGCTTTATAAAAATATCTAAATAGTTATTTTACTATTTTAAACAACCACACGGCGATTTAGCTGCTGTTTTCGGCGGTTTGTAACGCGGTTTTCGGAGGCCCATTTGCCCTGATAAAGCACCACACTGTAGATGTTTTTGGTAGGAAGTGTCCACTGATCGTATGATTGAGGTTGGAGTTTGCCAATAAATGCCAAGCCTTACCTCAGCCTTACCGTGCCCGCCCTACGGCAAATACCGTTGGCGTTATGACTGCTGGTTTTATTTTGCACCCACAGGTCACAACACAGCAACATCACCTTGCATGCCACTAGATCAGACAACCCATTATGCATTGTTTTAATACCATCCTCCCCTATGATTATTAATTGGATATATATGTCTTGCAATATTTTACGACCCCGTTCGCAGTACAAAACGCCTTTGCACGAAGATGGCGGGCAGAATCTCTTAGCGGACCTCAATTACAGAGTCTATCTAGGTGGTCTTATTTAAATAAGCACTATAGTAACTATCCTATAACGTATTAGCGTAATAATTAATTGTTAACCTTACTAGATTACGTCCTCTATTATTATCCTATTAGCTTAAAAAATCTAGCGCATTAGAACCGTAAGCTATTAAAGGGAGAGTCTACTATAGATTAGCCTTTATATAATATTATTATTTAGCTTATAAACTAGAAGAAAAAAGGCCGTAAGAGTAATAAGATAAAGTAGCTAAAGAAGAAGGACGAGACTATTAATAGTCTTATTAAAGCTTGGCTAGTTAAGAAGCTTAAGTCTTACTATAGCCTTAACCTTAACCTTAGCTCTCTATATACCTTCTACACTACTCTCTATATCTATATCTAATAGTTAATTAGCCGTATAATTCTAGCTTTGTTTGGTTAGAGACAGACCTAGTTAATCTACTTAGATTCTTTTTTAAATAGCTTATTAACTAGCTAGGGTTTAATAGTAAGTAGTAGAGGGAGATCTGTAAGCTTATATCATAGGAGAATTAAATAAGCGACTTAATTCTAAATCTATAGAAATTAAGTGAACTAAATATATGAAAGTAGACCCTAAACTCCAAAGTCTATAACTTAATATTTAACCATATCCGAAATATATAAGGGCAGGGTCGATCCTGTCTTAGAGCTTCTTAGGCGACGATCTTATATCTTAGCGTAATGCTAGTAAACTGTTATAAGATCCTTAAGCCGATTAAGACAAGGCTAATAGAGGAGATATAGAATATTAATACGTTAAAGGCGTTAAAAAAGAAGGGCGAAGGTATAACCAATGAGATATAGGAGAGGTATAAGTTTAAAATAGAAATGTTGGCAAAAATAAGAGGTAAGATCTCTGCCTTTAAGCTATTAAGGCAGTAAATAGATTTAAACTATATATTCTATATTTCTATAATGCGCCTCTACGTAAGCTCCTATTAATTAACTAACGGCAAAGTATAGAAACGCCTTAAAGTTCTTAAATATCTCTGCTAGTTAATAGTTCCTTTTAATCTACGCCTTAAGATCCTTAAATGTTGCCTTAATGTAAGGGCGCGAAGAGGCTTCGGGAAAGATTCGAAGGAACAATATAAATTCTATCTAAATCTGAGGGTATATAGCTCTTGCTAGGAACAAGACGTTGCGTGAAGAAGAGAAAGGAACATAGGAAACTTGTAACTAAATATTCGAGGTCTTGGCAGCAGACGCGTGGGTATAAGCCCACGCGGATTTCGACAGGTTTCGACCAAATTCCATCACGTTGGTGGAATTTGGTGGAATTTAATCGAGTCGGCGGAATTTGGCGGAATTTAATCGACTTTGGCAGAATTTGGCAGAATTTGATCAAAGCGTCGGAATTCATCTGTCGAGTGTTTCACCGAGACATTCCTACTGTAACTGGGCTAGTCCCGTTACACTTAATTAGTGTTAGCGACTCAATTAATTGAGGCACGAGTATGGCAAGAGGGACGCGCAAGCCTATACGATTGGATTGTCTATAAACAAGGATCCAAAGCTAAAGAAAGGAAATAAAAAGAACAGAAGCACCGCTTGAAGTTATATACAATCTTCTGGTCACGTAATAGCAACTTGCCGTAACTTGCCATTATATAATGGCAGTTTACGGCAATCTGACAGCAATTTGCCGGTGCCGTAATATTACCTCCCCCCCTTCTAAAAAAGCCTGCCCTTAGGCTTTATATATCCGTATTACTCCTACGGGGCATTCTTATCTTTATGCTCTACTAGTAATTTGTTATCTTCGCTATACCAGCACTCCATCCACTTATTTAAGTACTTTGGCGGTTTAGGTTTGTTAGGATAACAACTATAGAACTCTTGTAACTTGTGGGGGCTACTATAAAATTCTATACGGGGTACTAGATAGGGTCTAGATTATATCCTTTCCAACTTATGCGGTACTTTAGTGTTCCTTATACAAGTTTACAGGCCAGTATTTCTTTAATTTCCTATTTGTTGTTACTATTAACTTAAATCGGCAGGGGCGGTTTATTCTTTTATTTAGGTAATGGGTTGTTTATAGCTTTCTATAGCTTATTTAGTAAGAATTTAGGGTAGACCTTGATTAAATCCAGGAGCTTTACTTTATATAAGTTGCCTCTCTTCTTAAGAACTTTGTATAGTCCTACTATTTAATAGTCTAGCTTATAGCTAGGCCGCTTTGTCTTCTAGTTCTTTATTATAACCTAGACCTTATTGCCTACAGTAAAGTTAGGCTTACGCCTATGCTTATTTACCTGCTGTTCCATTAATTTCTGGGCCTTTTTTAGGTTTGTATAGGCTACCGTCTAGGCTTCTTCTAAGCGCTTAGCGTACTGCTGGGCTTTCTTATAAGATGGTTTTTTGTGTATAGTCTAGGGTCCTTTTAGTCTTTCCCAGTTAAAGCTTATATGGGGTAAGTAGCCTATTTCTAGCTAAATAGGTATAAACCCTATAGAGTTATAGGGTAGGGTTGTCTGAGTATAGTTTATTAGGGGTAGCAGTTTAGCCTAGTTATCTTAAAAGTAGTTAACAAAGGGTTGAAGTCTTTAGTCTAAATATTGATTTATAATCTCCGTCTAACTGTCTATTTAGGGGTAGTATGCTATAAAAAGCTTTAGCTTAATACTCAAGATCTAGGTAAACTTATTCCAGAAAGCTAATATAAATTATAGCCTGTAATTGGATATAATAGTATCTAGTGGTCTATAAATTTGGTAGATGTAATGGATATACAGTTAGGCCGCCTCTTTAGCATTAATATTCTTATAATAAGGGATTAAGAATGGGCGCTTGCTAAAGCAGTTAACTATAACTATAGCTATATTATATCCGCTATGGTCTGTAGGTAGCTTATAGAAATCTATAAAGATATGCTGCTAAGGGCGCTCTAGTATTAGGAGTGGTTTTAATAGTTCTAGGGTCTTGTCTTGTGGGATTGTAAATCTATAGCAGCTATTGCAGTTCCGTATGTAACGGTTAATATCTATAACTATTCCGGGCTAGTAGTAGTAGTCGTTAATAATCCTATAGGTCTTATTTTTTTTTGGGTAGGCTATAGAGACCTGGGTATATGCTTTAGTAATAAGCTAAGTCTATAAGTTCTATTCCTCTACTACTGCTAGCCGTTCCTAATACTTAAGTAATCTATTTTTAATGGACTATGGGCTGGTAATGTCCTTTGCCTTTTTATGGTACTCTTATAGAGAAGGGGCCGTACGATTTACTTATAGTAGCTTATTAATAAGGTCAAGTTCTATAGTGTTAATAGGGCACATCTTAGCCTTTATGGGGTCTGTATTTAGTTCTGCCTATATTTAGGGGTTAAGGTGCTTTGGTTATAGCAGCATCTGGGTCTGTAATATAATCTTTATGGATATCTAGTTATTTAGGTCTTGTTCGCGCCTTATAAGGGCATCTGCATAGTTGGTTACGCCTGGCCTATATATAATTAGGAAGTGGAACTGAGATAGGATATCTGCCTAGCGTGTCTGCCGGGCTGTAAGGGCCTTTATTGTTATAAAGTATTCTAAGGCCTTATAATCTAAAACCACCTTAATAGGCTTAGGGGTCCCTTCTAGCTGTGTATGCTAGTGCTAAAGGCTAGAGACAATGGCTAGCATCTCTTTGTTATGGATATGGTAGTTTAGCTTAGCGTCTATTATAGTCTTTAAATAGTATGAAATGGGGTGCTATTCCCTATCTGGCTGTTTCTAGGAATAGATGGTAGCTATTACACTATCTAAAGTATCCGTTTCTAATATTAAGGGCCATTCTGGGTGGAAATGGGCTAGTAAGGGAGCGGAGACCAGTCGTTTCTTAAGCTTATTAAAGGCTTGCCTATATGCGGTGTTAAAGTAGAAGGGCTGGTCTTTATGGGTAAGGTGGCTAAGGGGTTGAGCAATCCTACTGTAGTTCTTAATGAAGTGTTGGTAGAAGTTACAGAAACTAAGGAATGACTGTACCCCCTTTACCGTCCTTAGGGGTTCCTATTAATTAATTATGGCTGTCTTTTTTAGGTCTGCCTTAATTCTATCTGTACTGATAATAAACCCTAGGTACTTAGTGCGCCTAATACTAAATTCTAACTTCCTAATATTGGCCTAGAGACCAGTTTTGCGGAGCCGTTATAGGACTTTATAGATATATTCCTTATGTTCCAGTTCATCCTTAAAGTAAATTATAATATTGTCTAGGTAGGCCGTGTAGAAGTTATTAAGGTAGTTAAAGAGTACGTTATTTATATACTGCTAGTATGTAGCTGGTCTGTTGATCAGTCCAAAAGGTAGTACTTTATATTTGTATAATCCGTAGTGGGTCTGAAATGTAGTAAGATCCTTAGATCTAGGGTTTATCCTAATTTAGTAAAAGGCCTAGCGGATATTAAGCTTTGTAAAAATCTTAACCTTACTTATATAGGCTAGGGTTTCTTAAGTAAGGGCAGTGGATATTAGTCTTTATGGGTTATATAGTTTAGTTTATAGAAGTTAATGCAGAAACGGAGTCTGCTATTAGGCTTTTTTACGAAGAGAATAGGTAAGGTAAAGGGGACTTAGCTAGGCTTAATAAAGCCCTTATTAAGGTTGTTAATAAAGTACTACTTAGTGGCCTATAGCTTATTGGTAGATTGCTAGCGTAGGGGGCTATAGCTAAGGGTGTTTTCTTTGTCTGGCTTAATCTTAATCTTGTAGTTGTACGGTTAGTAAGGCGGGAGCATGTTAGATGCTGTCTTGGAGAATATGTCCTTAAATTCCTAGTACTAGTGGGGTAGTTTCTGTTCTACTGGCTTCTTATCTATAAGCTCGTTTTTCTTACTAAATTGGTTATAGGCTAGGGCTTCCTTATCTTTAATTATCTGGTTAATTTTATATAAGCTAGTTATAAAGGCAATAGTATTAAGTCGTTTTAAGTTCTGGTAGAACCCTATAGCGCTAATACAGCAGATATTAACTGGTGGGAGGTTTATAGGTTTCTTTATAGACGTTCTATAAACTATATTTTGCGGTTAAAGGTTTATAATCCTTTTTAGCTTCCGTTTTATCTTCCGTAAGCTGTCTTTCTAGTCTATATATTTAGTATAGCGTCTAATATTCCTTGCTGTTCTTTATGGCTGTATAGGGCCTAGTCTAACTAGCTTATTATAAGCTTCCTGGGTCCCTAGTACCAGCGGCATAACATTGGTAGTCCGGGAGCGTTGTAGTATATAGATCTGTTATAGATTAAGCTATACATCTTTCTTAAATGCCTGGTCCCTATATATAGCATTGGCCTAATAAATGGTGTCTATCTATAGCCGCATAAGGTTTTCTATTATAATGCTGATTGCCTTTATAAAGGAAGGGGTTAGGGGTAGGGTTTTAGGCTAGATAAGCTGTCTACTCTATATATTGAGCTGTAAGCCTAAATAGGCTAGCTATTTTCTTTCTAAGATTATATTATAGCTTCCTAGGTCCGTAATAAGGAAGGGGATGTTATACTGCCTTTGTCCATTAACACAGAGATAGATCCGCAAGATGGTTGTAATAGGTGGCCCTATCCGTCCGTTATACCCATAAATAGGAATTGGTTTAGGCAGTTCTTTAAGAGGTATATTTAAAAAGTTAGCCAGCTTTATGGCATACTGGGTGTCTATTAAGGTAAAGGTGTTTACTTTAGAGTTAGCTAAAGTAGAGGTTAAAACTTAATATCTATTGCGGAATAAAGTATAAGGGATAGTGCAGCTTCTTCTATTAACTAGCCAACCTAGATTAATATATAATATATTAATTCCTTTCAACCCTAGAGAGGAGTCTTGCTCTAGGGTTCCTTTTTTTCTAACTCTATACTATCCTCCTAAATTAATAGGACCTTATTTGTCTTTACTACTATTAGGTAGTCCTTTATAAAGTGGTCTTTTTGGCTGTATAAAAAGTAAGCTCCCTAATTACTGAGGGCCTGTCTATAGGGGTTGCTATATATGGGTTAAGTATGCGCCAGACCCGCAGCAGGGCTTGCTGTACGACTAGCCGCTGCGTTAATAGTAGGTGGTATGGTCGGTGCTGTAGGGGTTGCAGATCTTACTGGGGCGCTATAGCCTATTCTTGCAGTACTTATGTTCTGGTTTATAGAGCTTTTAGTTTTATACCGCTTAGTATATGCCTTAATTTAGTGGAGGCCTTAATTAATAGCCAGGTAGTGGTCTGTACGTACCTTTAGCGTCTATACAGTAGTAAAAACTGGTAGAACGGCGCGCTATAGGTCTAGAGTAAGCTTATTAAAAAGATCTAGTATTAGGTCTTTATAAGGAATATAGGCTTAGCTAGCTAGGTATAGAAAGCAGGTCTAAAAGGCTAAAAAGGTTTCCGTTGTTTTTATATTAAGGGTTTTATAATTAAGGTGGACGTTCTATATCTTAAAGGGGTCTTTATAAATAGAAGATAGGTAGTTAATTATCTCTTTTCTAGAAAGGAAGGGGTCTGCTAAGTCTTAGGCGTATCACGGACGTAGATACGTCTGTATATCCCCGCTAGTACGGCCGAAGACATAGGCCATTTTAGCTTAAGTAGTAGGGAAGTAGTCCGCATTAACTTTAAGCTTGTCTTGCAGTTAAAGTTTCCAATTATTAAATATAGGGTTAGTTCCGTCTGTAAGCAATAGGGGGTCTGCGACCTTTGCGGACCGCAATGATGCTAATGCCATACATTAGGCTAGGGCCTTAAGGACTATAGCAAAACCTTCACCGCACATGCAACCTTACTAAAAGGTGGCGCCGCACTTCCAAACTTACGCATACCCATCTTACCATCAAAAACTATCGATTTTCCAACTTTCAAGACCTAATTCCTACTGCCTAGCAAG
>Ga0307507_10002319_pt1 | contig 40439 bp, 10 predicted proteins | sample 7_EM_MG_FD_207223 | JGI IMG/M metagenome (GOLD analysis project Ga0307507, IMG submission 207223) | Populus trichocarpa ectomycorrhiza microbial communities from riparian zone in the Pacific Northwest, United States - 7_EM | ecosystem: Host-associated > Plants > Roots > Unclassified | place...
AAAGCAGCTACAAGAAAGAAAGCTAGTCTTAATTACAGACGAAAAGGACCAACCTCTAGATACCTTCTCTATACGGAACAAAGTCAACCAACTATTTGCATCAAAACTGCAAGTAGAAAAACCAGTAATAGCGTCTATAGCTAGAACTAAAGGAAAACAAAATATTCTCCTTACAACTACAGAAGAGTATAATGCAAATTTCATAGTTAAATATAAGGATATCTGGCATAACTGCTTTACCTTCCAAAGAGAACAAAAACTAGAACCTTGGGTTCAAGTTATAGCCCATGGGGTTCCTACCCTACCCTTTTTAGAAGAGGGAGGCTCTAAGCTTCTAAAAGAAGAAATTGAGACCTTTAATCCTATAAGGATCAGTGTGGTTTTGGATCATGCGAATAAGCGAGCATAAAATATCCTTATCCAATAGAAAATGCATAAAATATCGCAATTGATAAGGATAAAAGTGCCCATGCAGAGCTTTTCCACCCCAACTAGGTAGAATAGGACTCTACAGTTCTAGCAAAATTTGGTAGATATTACGGATATTGCGGATATTGCAGATATTTTGTGGATATTGCGGATATTGCAGATATTGCGGATATTGCAGATATTACAGTAGGAATATATAAGGTATTATGGGGTCCTTATCCACCTCTCCCCTAACTATATAATAGCTAAATACTTAAAGAAAAATCCCCTATCTCTCTTATAATTCTTCTCTAATACCAATTCTTTAAATACTCTATTTCCTCAAGAGTTCCAGGATCTATCTGCATTCTGTCCCATAATACTGTACAATATCCTCCTAAAAAGACTCTCTCTGGGTTATCGCTTATTGCTAGAATTAAGAGAATTTTAATTGCCATAAGCGAGAGCCATGGCCAGCGCTTTCGTTGTTGTTCTTAAAACCACCACTAAAGCGCAGTTATTAAAATTTTATACGGTGTCTTAGAGATAAAGTTCTTATACTTATCCTGACTTTTTAGTCAAAATACCATACTATTAAGATCCTTAGCAATCTTATTAAATTTGTTAAGGTCTTAAGCTAGAGCTAGCTTTTTATACAATGACATACTTTTAGGCGTAGAACTTCTATTCTGATATCTCTCCTAAAGCTCTTTAACGCTGTCAAGTGTAGGCTTACGCCACTCCTTCCAAACCTGCTTAATATATCTTGTATAACGGGCTGGGTAAAGAATAAGTGCAGCGGCATAAAGGGGCGAGTTGTCTGTTTTATGGTAATACCTATTAAAGGTATTCCAGGCATTTCTAATGCGTTTAGAGAACTCCTTATCAAATATATACTCCTTCTATTATATAATATTAGCTAAATTAAGAAGTAGAAAAGGGAGATAGACTAGCATAGGATTTATTAAGGTGTTTAATTATAACATCTATTATAAAGAGTATATCCCCAAGCATTGCTTCGTGTCCTTAGCATTTTAGGGTTACCTAGTGGAATATTTAAAGAAAATTTTTTATTATACAAAGAGCCTCCCAGTCCTTGGACTAAGATAGTCCTTTTTAAGTGCATTAAGGTTACGCTTAGTATACATATTAAGGGCAGACTCTTTCTAAATTGCTACGCTAAGCATAAGATACCAGCTATTCCATCTTATACAATTATTAAGTGGAATTCTTCTCCCTGCAAGACTTTTAAACTCCCTTATACGACCAGCTAAGCTACAGGTATATATAGTAATGTTATAAAGCTTTCTAAGTGCACCAAGTCTCTAAAATATATCGCTCTTCTCTTACTCCTCTTTTAGATCTAAATCTTTTCCTTCTTTGTATAACTTAATATCATTAAGACTAATTAAGTTTTCAAAAAGGAAAGCCTATACAGCAAGGTTTAGAATATAACCCTAACAGCGGATCCGTTAATAGGTAGGATTCCATTTAATTCCCTCTTCCTAGAGAAGCCAGTTACTTATTATACAACAGAGCTTATCATTTGCAGTATAGTTATCAGATATAACGGCACTCAGCTTTTATATAATCCCATAGTCTTTAAGCACTAAAAGAAGAGTATTCTATTGCTCATCCCCACTATAAGAGGCTACCATACAAAGGCCAAGGAGAGCGTTTGTAAGCTTTTCCTGACTATTAATAAAATGGCCGCAAATTACAAGGAGAAGGTAATTATTTAGAGAGGTCTAGATATCAATAGAGAGATAAATACTTATTAGTGCAGACTGCAGCCTCTTTTATATAATATCCTTTTATAATAGCCATAAGTTATAGATCTTTTTACTAACTGCTAAATGGGCTATAGTTATATAGCCGTCTACTTTAGGATTAATTAACTGTAAAAGGACATGAAACTCTGGCCATTTAACCATCCGAAATGGTAAGTTTTGTACGACAATTAATGTAATAAGGGCCTTATCAATAACTTTCTTATTTAGGACCGCTCGGAGTACTTCTAAATCTAGCTCTTCTGTCTCATTTTAAGACGACGCTTTAAGGTAAAGGTCTTTTAATTAATCCTGTATTGCTTCTTTTGTACGACTAGTTTCAGGCTCAACTATAATGCCATACTTTAACACCAAGTGGTTTCGGAAGTTAGAAGTTAACTGTGCAGCGTATAACTCTATGGTGCAGTATTTATAATAGAATAGAAGACGGGCTTTTTTATTTTATACGGGCTCGTTACTGCCTACTAGACGGGTATGCTCCCATATTAAAAGAGCTGAGCGACCTCTTGTATTTTTTAATTCAGAGGTATTAATAGAGTCGAGAGCTTCTGATTCCACTTCTAAAGCCATATTTATACGATAATAAAGAAGAAGAAGGCGACTGAAATTTTTTTGGGGTATGCCAAGACTTATCGCGATAAGGCTTATCCAAAACCACACTGATAAGGATATAAGGACTACCTAGATGGATCTTATCTAGTGTAAAAAGACACGATCTATAAACCAGATTTGGCTCTATAGTTTTTACTGTAGAGAGCGAAGAGAAAAGACAAGAAATCCTTAAGTAAAAAGAAATATCAATCGCGGGTACAGCTACTAAGGTAGTAAAATACCTAGATGTCTCTTCTACTACGCAGTGTACTAGCTGTCAAAAATTTGGCCATATAGGAGATAGATGCTCTACTAGAGCCTGTAGATACTGTGCGGCTGCACATCTATCTAAAGACCACTCCTGTTCCACCTGTACAATAACAGGCAAGCCTTGTCAACATACTACCCCTCTTTGCATTAATTGTAAAGGAAATCACTTTGCTAATAGTAAAGACTGTGAGATACTTAAAGCAGCTAAACTAGTACGCAGTACTAGCTTAGAAGGTATGGAAGAATAGACAAAACATAGGATTCTAGAAGAAGGCAACTTCTACTAGGCTCTTAAAGAGATATTAGAGAGCAAAAGAACAGAAATAAATTGCAAAAGGATAGGGTTAGGTTTTAGAATTTCTTATAGTTTTTCTTACCATTTTCTCATTTCCAGTAGCTGTAGCAACTTAGTATTTTACTAGGGAGCTGTAAATCCTTAGGGATTTATAAACTACTAGGATATAGCTACTAGTATATATTAAGCTGCCTAAAAAGGATTCATATATATAGAACTATAGCGCCATAGCCTAGAGGCTGCATGCGCAGTATTGTACGTAGTATAATACAACGGACATAAAAAAAATAAAAATAAAATTTATAACTCTATATCTGCCGTTATATACTCTGCGCCTTATATCACCATAGAACTCTATCTTGCCCTTTCTTAGCTTGTTTCCTTTAATAGATTCTATTATTAATCTTAATTAACTAATCTATTAACTCCCTTAGAGTTTCCGCATCTTTTATTAGGATAATTATGTCCTAGACTTTAGCCTTAAGTCTCTATTATTCTACTTAACCTATATTACAAGTGTCTGGAACTACGTTGTGTACTTAATTGCTAAAGTGCGTTATACTAGGTTCTAAATTTTTCTCTTTATAGTAGTTATCGCTTCTAGGTCTCTAAATATCTATATTAACCTTTTTAATAACCCTTTCTAGTTAGTAAATATATACCATACTTCAAAGCCTAACCCAGGCCTATAAAGGGCTAGAAGAACATAAAGAAAAAGCAAAAGAACAAGTTAAACAGCTAGAGGACTATACACAAAGGGTCCTAGCAGGAGAAAATCCCTTTATACAAAGAAAAGAAAAGGCAAACGATGTCTTAAAAGGACTAGTAGAAGAAGTAAGAGCTCTCCGTAAGGAGGTAGCCCCTACTAAGGAAACTTACGCAGAGAGGCTAAAGAAGGACCTCCCTTCTTCGTCCTCTCTGTCCTCCTTATTATCACCATCTCCTACCCCTACCCCTTCTCCTTCTAGTAGGAGTTCTACTTCTACCAGAAGTAAAAAAAAGCAGCTATAAGAAAGGAAGCTAGTCCTAATTATAGACAAAAAGGACCAACTCCTAGATACCTTCTCTATACAAAACAAAGTCAATTAATTATTTGCATCAAAACTACAAGTAGAAAAGCCAGTACTAGCGTCTATAGCTAGAACTAAAGGAAACAAAATATTCTTCTTATAACTACAGAAGAGTACAATGCGGATTTCCTAGTTAAATATAAGGATATCTGGCATAACTGCTTTACCTTTTAAAGAGAACAAAAACTAGAACCCTGGGTTCAAATTATAGCCCATGGGGTTCCTACCCTACCTTTTCTAGTAGAGGGAGGCTCTAAGCTTCTAAAAGAAGAAATTGAGACCTTTAATCCTATAAGGATATAAGGACTACCTAGATGGATCTTATCTAGTGTAAAAAGACACGATCCACAAACCAGATTTGGCTCTATAGTTTTTACTATAGAGAATGAAGAGAAAAGACAAGAAATCCTTAAGCAAAAAGAGATCTCAATTGCAGGTACAGCTACTAAGGTAGTAAAATACCTCGAAGTCTTCCCTACTACGCAGTGCACCAGCTGCCAAAAATTTGGCCATATAGGAGATAGATGCTCTACTAGAGCCTGTAGATTCTGTACGGCTACACATTTATCTAAAGATCACTGCTGTCCTACCTGTATGACAATGGGCAAGCCCTGCAAGCATACAACCCCTCTTTGCATTAATTGTAAAGAAAACCACTTTGCTAATAGTAAAGACTGCGAGACTCTTAAAGCAGCTAAACTAGTACATAAATAAACAAAACATAGGAGTCTAGAAGGAGGTAACTCCTACTAGGCTCTTAGTAAAAGATATTAGAGAGCAAAAGAACAGAAATAAGTTGCAAAAGGACAAGGACAGGCGTTAGGATTTCTTATTACCTAATAGTTGTAGTAACTTAGTATTTTACTAAGGAGCTGTAAACCTTAAGGGGTTTATAAACTACTAGGATATAGCTACTAGTACATGTTAAGCTGCCTAGAAAGGATTCATGTATATAGAACTATAGCGCCATAGCCTAGAGGCTGCATGCGCAGTATTATACGTAGTATAATACAACGGATATAAAAACAAAAATAAAAAACCATACTTCTTAGTTAGTAGTTGTTATTCTATTTAGTTAGATTTTAGTAAGGTAAGATTTAAACTACTTAAGTGCTCTTCTGGTTAAGAACAATCCTATATACGTTACTTAGTTTATAGGTATTACTAACTTTACTCCCTCCTATATAACCTTAAAGTGTATTTGCATAAGGAATTCTTTAAGTTTTAGCTTCTCCCCTAAGAATTGTTTAATAGATAGTAACTTGACCTTAGCTGCTTCAATTCTATTAAGTCTTTTTTTAAGTATTTAATTATTATCTATTATTTAATTAACTATTTCCTATAACTAACCTACTGTAATAAGCTGTGAATTAGTATCTACTATGCTAGTGTCCCCTCTTAATCCTAAGGTCATAGCTGCTATAGACTGTGTTATAACCGGTGCTTTTAGTGGTATATTGTTCGACTTTGTTAATATTGTAACCTTAGTAGTAAATGTGTAACAAAGCCTTATAGGAAATACTATGGTAGACTTACTAATAGGCTAGGTATATAGGTAAATAGGAAGTTAATAATATAATAAATATAAATAATAACTGGTGGAGTGGTTGCCTAATAGATTAACTTTAATTATATTCTAAGATTTACTATAAGGAAGAGAGCTATCTAGGTAGGGACTGTGGTCCTTTAAATACACATCTATACTCCTAAGAAATCCTCCTTGTACGTAAAGTACGAAAGGTATATAAGGTATATAAGACGTTCCTTATAGATCTTATAAAGCTTATAGAGCTTATTATATAACCTTAGTTACCACTCCTTATTATATAGCTCTACTAGTTCCAACCTAGACCGTGCCCTTATTAACCAACTAGCCTCCTCTAACTCTTCTCCAAGTAGTTATAATATTGTACTTAAAGCGTCCGTAACAGTAGTCCTTAATTATTATTTAAAGCTAGCTTATTAGTTTAGGTACTCTAGTTATAGTAAAAAGAGGGCGGTAAGAGGGGTATAGCTACTATAACTTAGGGTTATTAGGCGTAATAATAAGATAATAAATTAGAATTGAGTAAATTAGGTAATATAGTCTTCTTTACTAGATTTAATTTGGTAATTTTAGCTATCAGGAATAGCTCAGGGAGCTATAGAAGTTAAGATAATTTGGCTTAAAGTAGGTATATATAGGCCTAAATACCCTATATAGGACTAACAAAAATCCGAACCGTATACTAGACATTCTAACGAAGGTCTTACCAAAAGCGGTTAGCGTCTTGGCAAGGTAAGCCTTGGCAAGAAGGTCTGGGAACGGGACAAGCTTAACCTACGCGCTTTAAGTGGCGGAATCTATTACGGATTTAAGCGATGCTACTGCAGCTTCGGCTGCGCTAGCAGGGGGGGTGCCGACCCGCTCTGGCCACACCCTTATTAAAGTCGCCTGAATATATATATATATACTATGGTATCCGCATATCTTTTGTAATGGGTCGTTAGTAGCCAGGGTCCCTAGCCAAAGACTCCACAATTCAATACTCTAATTAACTACCTAGTTTATATGTAATCTAAAGCAAATTTTTTCTCTTCCTTTTGTAACGTGGTTAATGGGTTTTTGACCGCTACCTTAGTTATAACCGTTCGGAAAATCAAACCAATTCGAAACGCTAATTTGGTAGTAAACAACTAACAAAAGTTCCAAACGGTTATAACTAGGGTAGCGGTCAAAACCCCGTTAACCACGTTACCGGCATGGCTCAGGAAAATCATTCGGACGATACTGAAAACTATTAGGCTATCCCTTGCAACGTTGATTTGGGTCCTATTCTTATCAATAAGCTCTAGCCAATTAGGTCGTTAGGATCTTAGAGCTGTGACGAGGAATATAAAACTCTAGCAAAGGGCTTGAAGGCAGCCGCCAAAGCTCCAGAGATAGTTCTTTTGCTACGAGTTAGAGGAACGATGTATTTAATAGGTTGGATGATATTAGGATCAAAAAAGGCACGATTAGATGGCATGGTGGTTGATTAAATTAATCTTTGTGATTAGACCTGCGGAGGATAGGCCGGATAGGCCTCTTGGATAATAGACCTATCAGCTAATAGTATCCGGAGACTATCCGGATAGTCTCCGGATAGTCTTGGCAAAAAACCCTAATATACTTACACTTATAATGCACCCCCTAATATTAAATAAATAATTTTTTTATTAGTATAGATTTATAGAGCTTATAAAGCGCTTTAAAATGGTACTACTTTTATCTAAATATCCTAAGGATAAGTAATATTATATAGATATAAAGCTTATAAGAGCTCCGTGGAATAAGGCTTACCTATATAGAGCTCTACTAAAGCTTAGTAAAAGCTCCGCATAAAGCTCCGCACAAAGCTCTGCGTATAGAGGCTCTACGTAAAGCTCTATGGAGGCTTTATATAAAGCTCTGCACAAAGCTTTAGTAAATACCTTTAGCTTTCCTACTAATTAGATATCTCCTTTCTACCTTTTTTATTTATACTTCTCTTTATATAAAATACTATAAAATAAAATAAAAATAGGAAAACAGAGAGGAGACCTAGCAGTTTAAATTTAGTAACTTTTATCTACTCCTTATTATCCTTTAGTTCTATAATCTAATCCTTACCGTCTAGTGCTCCCACTGTCGCCACTATAGGCTAAGAATTTATATTATATAACGAATATTAAGCCCTATAATCCCGCTACTTGTAATTTCCACAGCACCTACTACAGAACCCTAGGAGACTCTGACATTTAGTAAAGGGGCGAGAACCTACTAGACGATATAGAGTCGCCGTATAAGCCTTGCAAGGCTAGTATTAATTAGCTCTCTGCCTTATATAAGTAATATAGGTTACTTATAATTGTATTTAGAGACCCACAGCTCTAAATTAGAATTGTATTTATATATAAGGGCCTCCCTATCCAAACCTACTTTTCTAATATACCCCCCACCTAAGCCTCCATATTAATTGCTAGTAAAGCTTCCACCCTCTCCTGCTTATCCTAAGAGTAGTTAATTATATAGGTATATTATATAGAGAGGAGAGTTTACTTATATTATGGTAATGTTACTAGAAAATCTCTGTAAGGGCGCAAAGAGGCTTCGGGGAAGATTTGAAGGAAAATATAAATTCTATCTAAATCTATGGGTATATAGCTCTTGCAGAGTACAAGATGTTATATAAAGAAGAGAAAGGAACATAGGAAGCTTGTAACTAAATATTTGGGAGTCTTGGCAGTAGACGCGTGGGTATATACACACGCGGGTTTTAATAGGGTTTAACTAAATTCCATTACGTTAGTGGAATTTAGTGGAATTCGATTAAGTTGGCGGAATTTGGCAGAATTTAATTAACTTGATAGAATTTAGTAGAATTTAATTAAAGCGTTGGAATTTATCTGTTAAGTGTTTCACTAAGATATTCCTACTATAACTAGGCTAGTCCTATTATAGTACCCCCCCCCCCTTTAGCTAAAGGTCCAAAATAATTTAATTTAGTTAAGAACTTATAACTTATTATATTATAAGCGTTATAATATATTTTAAGTTCTTTTTAATTTTAAGTTTCCTACTATTGTGTTTTATATATTTGTGTCAGGTGGCAATTGTTTACCTTTATATTATGTCCATCTAGCTAGAGCAGGCCGCAAAGGATGGTCTTTATAGAATTCTTTTACTAAGGTAGGCGCGTGGGCCTTAATCTGGTTATAGGTTTCCTAGGTTTATATTTTATATCCTTCCCATTTAATAAGAAGTTTAAATTATTTAGATTATGGTTTCTATTGTATATCGTTAATTAAGTTAATAAAGTAAGAACCGTTACTATTGTTAACAATTACAGGAGGTAGCGGTGGCACTTCGCGAGTTATAGGATTATTTTTTAAAGGTTGCAATAAGCTTATATAAAACGTTGGGTGTATTTTCATCTTAGTTAGCAGTTTAAGCTTATAGGCGTATAGGCTCAGTTTCTTCTTAATTTAGTATAGGCCTGTAAACTTCCAATTAAGTTTCTTTAAGGGCCGTTAAGTCTTTAGGTTTTATATATTTAGGTAGGCCATATTACCTTCCTTAAAGTCCTATATGGGAGCTTATCCTTTATTTACATGCCATTCCTATAATGTTTAAGCATATATTAATTCACTTTGTAATAGTTCCATTAACTGCTTTATTTAATTAGCAAAGTTGTGCGTATTAATTAACTAAATCTGGTTAATTATGGGTCCTATTATATTAATTTTAGGTTATAGTTTAAATCTAAGTTAAGGGTCTTGTCCGTAGGTCGCGTAGAATAGCGTCACGCCTATTAATATGTTTATTGTATTATTCGCGGTAAACTTAGCTAAAGGCAGCTATTTTTCCTAGTTATCTTATAGGTAGGAGCAGTATATTTATAAGTATTATTCTATAATCGCATTTGTAATTTTAGTTTAGCTATCTATCTCTAGATAAAATGTAGTTAAGAGTTATATTTAAATGCTTAATTGTTTATATAAAGCTTACCAGAAGTCTAAAATAAACTAGCTTCTATAGTTAGATATTATTATATTAGGAAGTCCATATAGCTTAAAGACATACTTAACAAAACATTTAGCTATTAATATTATATTAATTAAGTCTATAGGAATTATATATCGTATTTTTATAAGACGGTTAACTACTACTATAATATTTATAAACCTATTACTGCTAGGTAAGTCGACTATAAAGTTAATTAAGATGTCACGCTATCTTTATATTAGAACTAGTAGTGGTTAAAGTACTCCTTGCTTCTTTATATAAGAGGTCTTTCTACGCACGCACATTCTACATACTTAAACGTATTTTTATACATAGTTGTGCATTATAGGCCAGTAATATGCTTATTAAACAATCTTATAAGTCTTTATATGGCCAGAATGTCCTACCATAGGGGAGTTGTGTATGAATTTAAGTATCTTAAATTATAAAGGTTCGGAATTCGGAACTACTATCTTCTATTAATAGTACAATTGATTATTTCGGATTTTACATTTGGCAAGTGTAATATCCTTATACTATTATTTTCCTGTTTGAATTGCTTTCATTATATTAATTATCCATATATTGTTTTTATATTTGTATTCTATTAGCTTATTAATTTCTATTTCCCATTTATTAATTTCTAATTTATTTCTTTTAAATTATATGTCTAGGAATATAGGGCGCAGTTTTTTAAAGTATTTAGGGGGCAGTAAGATCCGTAATTAATTTATAATCTATTCGTCTAAAGCGTTTATAGGTAGGTCTTATAATTGTTATATTAATATGTTAGGCTTCTGATTAAGTTTGCCTGATTAGTATATAATCTTAAAATTAAATTGTAAGAGGTATTTAGCTTAATAAATCTGGCGCTGTGTTAATTGCTTTATAGTTATAAAGTACTACAGGTTCTTATAGTCCGTTAACATGTATATTAGGAATAACAATCCTTTAAGCTTAGGGCGCCACTGTTTAAAATATCTAATAATCACAAGCAGTTCTTTATTATATATTTCGTAGTTTAATTTAGCAGGGATAAGCTTCTGGGAGAGAAAGGCTACTGGATATAGCTTGCCGTTCTTATTATATTACAATAACACTCCCTTTAATATATAATTAGATAAGTCTGTTTTAATAGTATATTTAAGGTTAGGGTTAAAGTAAGTAAGAATTAGAGCAGTTATAAAGTAATATTTTAAGTTATTAAAAGCTTATTTACATCTAGTGGTCTATTTAAATTTTATATTCTTTCTTATTAGGTTTACCAATAGCTAGGTAATTTCCAAGAAGTGGTTAATAAATTAATAATAGAAATTTATAAATCCTAGAAATCCTTAAATATCTTATACATTGCTAGGGCTTTTCCAGTTTATAATTGCAGCGACTTTTTTAGGGTCTATTTTAATTCCGTTGCGGGATATAATTAAGCCTAGGTATATAACCTTAGACGTATAGAACTTACATTTCTTAATATTGCATTATAGGCCCGTATCTTATAGGCGTTTAAGGACCATTCTAACGTGTTTTTAATATTCTAAAAGCAAGGACAAGTAAATTAAGATATTGTTAATATACGCGGTAACAAATATATTAAGGAATTCACGAAGCGTATTATTAATGTATTACTAAAACGTGCTAGGACCGTTCTTTATGCTAAACGGTATTACTAGGTATTTAAAGAGTCCCTATTATATGCGAAAAGCTATATACTTCTTATCTCCTTTACGTATATATATTTTATTAAAGGCGGCGACTATATCAAGCTTTATAAAGTACCGTACCTTTACTAAATAGTTAAGCGTCTCTTAAATTAAAGGAATCGGATATTAGTTTTAAATTATAATTGCGTTTAGAGCTTAATAATTAACACAGAATCTTAAGCCTCCTCTTGGCTTTTTAATAAACAGTATAGGTAAGGCAAGCGGGGATTAACTAGGACAAATAAATCCTTTTTCTAGGTGCTTGTTAAGGTATTATTACATTATAAGTAGTTCTTCTTATAACATACTATATAGCGGACCAAACTTTAGTATTATACCAGGTTTAAGTTCTATCTTAAAATTATGCTTATCTTAGTACGAGGCTAGTTAGTCTATAAATTGTTTTTTAAATTTATTAATTAGGTTGTGGTACTCTTTAGGTATAAAAGGTTAAGGATTAGGATATTGTTTTAGTTCTAGTGCCTTCTTAATATCTTCCATAGTTACAGCAAAGATTTTATAATCTTATCTTTTTGCTAATAAGATAAAGGGCGCGGCCTGTATTATATAAATTTTAAGAGGTTTTAACAAAACATCTTTATATTCTTTACCATAATTAGCAGTTATAGATTCATTATGTTGGCTTAAGGTTTATGGCAAAGGTAATTTATATTATAATGAATTTAAATAGTCGTGTGCATGTTTATAAGGTAAATGGTTTTTTAAGCAATAACTTTAACAATAGGTTATATAGAACTTTAGTGTTTCTTTAACCCAGCTAATTAAAGGATCGTGTTGTTTTAGCTATCTATGTCTAAGTATGACTTTATATTGCTTTAAGGGTGTAACAAACAGGGAGATATATTTAAGGTGTTTGTCTATCCGCATTTTTACTAGGGCGTAGTGCGTTATTTTGCCATATATTAAGGGTTTGCCATTAAAGCCTTATAGGCCTTAGGGCTTATTAAGTTTCTTTAAATTTAGGCGTTAAGTTTTTGCATAGTTTATATTAACAAAGCCTATGCTAGTAGCTCCGCTATCTATTAGGATTTATACCTCCTTCTATTTTCTAAGTATTTGAATTTTACTAAGTACATTAAGGGAGTTGTGCCGTATATTAGCGCTGGAAGAGCCTATATACTTATACTCTTCTACTTTTTATCCTAAGACGCGACTTAGCCTTAGGATGATTTGTTTTCCGAGTTAACTAAGGGCAAGGTACTTTATAGCGTCTGAGTATGATTTATAGAGCGGGTATAATTTAAGGAATGAGTATAACTTAAGGAATAGGAGGAACTACGGCGGACCTTTTTAAAGGGGTAAGTTCAACAATGCTTTTAAATATATCCTTTTTTACCACATCCAAAGCATTCTCTATTTGTGGCTTAAGTTCTTCGTTTATCGGTTCCTAAGGGTGTATAGGATTGAGCAGCATTAAGGTCTATAGGGTCGTATATAGGGCTTTTAGGTCTTAGAGAAGGATCGCGCCTTAAAGCATATACCGGTTTTGTGGAGTTTTAAACGTGAGGTGTGGTTAACTTTAGGGAACGAGTCTGTTTGTTATATTAAAGGTCCTTATCAATTCGTTAACATATTATAGCAAATTTGGATAGGTTTTTTGGTAGTTCCCTACCTACTAACTAGGCTCTAATCTTATCCAAAATAGCTTGTTAAAGAGCAGCGACTCTAGTAGCTTTATTCCAATCCAGCTCTCTAATAAGGCCTAAAAATTCTAAAAAGAAGCTAGTAAAATCTCGGTTCCGTTATTATAGGTTTTTAAGTTTAGTAATAGCTATATGTTTACAGCTAGCGTTATTATATGTTCGTTCTAGTAAAAAGATAAAGGTTTTAAAATTAACAAAAGTGCCATTATAGAAGAATGGATCTATGGTTTATACAGCGTCTTTGCTTAATTAGGACATTCCATAGCTAACCTTACTAGCTTTAGTAGGGTATTAATTATAGTTTATTAAGAGTTTAAGACGGAGCTTAGTTATAAAGGGATATAGGTTATTTTGGTTTCTATTAAATATTAGAGGATTAGGGAGCTTTTCAGATTTTATAATAGGTATTTGGTTTGTTATATATATAGGTTAAGCTACTATTACTAGTTCTATTTTCTTATTCAACGGGCCAGGTTTAGATACCGTTATATTAATCTCATTTATAGGTGTTATTATTAGGGTCTGTAATATAGGTGCCTTAACATTATAGAGTTCTTTACGGAGTGCTTCTATTAATTGCTGGTATTGGGCTTCCAGTGCAGCCCGCTGCTAAGCTAAGGCTTCTATAAAGGACTGTTGCATTATAGTTAACTATTCCCTGACTAGGGTTATAATACTTGTGGTTATTAAAAGGGATTTAGGTTTATTTGCCATTTTAATAGTAGTTGTTTTAACGTAATATAATATAAGGGCGCAAAGAGGCTTTGGGGAAGATTTAAAGGAAAATATAAATTCTATCTAAATCTATAGGTATATAGCTCTCGTAGAGTATAAGACGTTATTTAAAGAAGAGAAAGGAACATAGGAAGCCTATAACTAAATATTTAGGAGTCTTGGCAGCAGACGCGTGGGCATATACGCATGTGGGTTTTAATAGGTTTCGACTAAATTCCATTATGTTAGTGGAATTTAGTGGAATTTAATTAAGTTGGCGGAATTTGGCAGAATTTAATCGACTTGGTAGAATTTGGCAGAATTTAATCAAAGCGTTGGAATTTATCTGTCGAGTGTTTCACCGAGACATTCCTACTGTAACTGGGCTAGTCCCGTTACAATCTCTTATATAATTGTTAGCGACTTAGTTAATCGAGGCACGAGCACGGCAAGAGGGACGCGCAAGCCTGTATAATTGGATTGTCTATAAACGAGGATCTAAAGCTAAAGAAAGGAAACAAGAAGAACGGAAACACCACTTAAAGTTATATACAATCTTCTAGTTATGTGATAGCAACTTGCCGCAACTTGCCATTACGTAACGGTAGTTTACGGCGATCTGATGGCAATTTGCCAGTGCCGTAACATTACCCCCCCTCTAAAAAAGCCTGCCCTTAGGCTTTATATGTCCGTATTACCCCTATAGGGTATTCTTATCCTTATGTTTTATAGGCAACCTATCATCCTTACTATACTAGCATTCCATCTATTTATCTAAGTACTTTGGCGGTCTAGGTTTGTTAAGGTAATAGCTATAGAACTCTTATAACTTATAGGGACTGCCTATAAAATTCCATATGGGGTACTAAGTAGGGTCTAGATTATATCCTTTCCAACTTACACAGTACTTTAGTATTCCCCGTACAAGTTTACAGGCCAGTATTTCCTTAATTTCCTATTTATTGTTGCTATTAACTTAAATTAGCAGGGGCGGTTTATTCTTTTGTCTAGGTAATAGGTTATTTGCAGCTTTCTGTAGCTTATCCAGCGAGAATTTAGGGTGGACCTTAATCGAATCCGGGAGCTTTACTTTATATAAGTTGCCTCTTTTTTTAAGAACCTTATACAGTCCTACCATCTAATAGTCTAGCTTATGGCTAGGCCGCTCTATCCTCTAGTTCTTTATTATAACCTAGACCTTATTGCCTACGGTAAAGTTGGGCTTACACCTATACTTATTTGCCTACTATTCCATTAATTTCTGGGGCTTTTTTAGGTTTATATAGGCTACTTTCTAAGCTTCTTCTAAGCGTTTAGCGTACTGCTAGACTTCCTTATGGGATAGTTTTTTGCGTATAGTCTAGGGTCCTTTTGGTCTTTCCTAGCTAACGCTTATATAGGGTAAATACCCTATTTCTAGCTAGATAGGTGCAAATCCTATAGAGTTATGGGGTAGGGTAGCCTAGGTATAGTCTATTAGCAGTAGCAGTTTGGCCCAATTATCCTAAAAGTAGTTAATAAAGGGTTGGAGTCTCTAGTCTAAATACTAGTTTATAATTTCCGTCTAGCCATCTATCTAGGGGTAGTATGCCATAAAAAGCTTTAGCCTAATGCCTAGGATTTAGGTAAACTTGTTCCAGAAAGCAGATATAAACTATAGGCCGTAATTAGATATAATAGTATCTGTTAGTTTATAAATTTAGTAGACATAGTAGACATATAGTTAGGCCGCCTCTTTTGCATTAATATTCTTATAATAAGGGATTAAGAATAGGCGCTTACTAAAGCGGTTAACTATAACTATAGCTATATTATATCCGTTACGGTCTATAGATAGCTTATAAAAATCTATAAAGATATACTACCAGGGGCGCTCTAGTATTAGGAGTGGTTTTAATAATCCTAGGGTCTTATCTTATAGAATTATAGACTTATAGCAGTTATTGCAGTTCCGTATATTGCGGTCAATATCTATAACCATTCTAGGCCAGTAGTAGCGGTTACCAATAATCCTATAGGTCTTATTTTTTCTAGGGTAGGCCGTAGAGACCTAGGTATATACTTCGGCAATTAGCCAGGTTTATAAGTTCTGTTCCTCTACTACTACTAGCTATTCCTAATACTTAAGTAATCTATTTTTAAGGGACTATAGGCTGGTAATATTCTTTACCTTTTTATAGTACTCCTATAGAGAAGAGGCCGTATAGTTTACCTATAGCAGTTTATTAATAAGGTTAAGTTCCATAGAGTTAATAGGACATATTTTAGTGTCTAAAAAGTCCGTATTTAGTTCTGCCTATATCTAGGGGTTAAGGTACTCTAGTTATAGTAGTGTCTAAATCCGTAATAAGATCTTTATAGCTATCTAGTTATCTAGGTCTTATTTACGCCTTATAAGGGCATCTATATAATTTATAGCACCTAGCTAGTATATAATTAGAAAGTTAAACTAGGATAAGATATCCGCCTAGCATACCTACTAGGCCGTAAGGGCCTTTATAGTTATAAAATATTCTAAGGCCTTATAATTAGAGGCTATCTAAATAGGCTTAGGGGTCCCTTTTAGCTATATACGCCAGTGCTAAAAGCTAGAGATAATAGTCAGCATTTCTTTATTATAGATATGGTAGTTTAGCTTAGCATCTACTATAGTCTTTAAATAGTAAGCAATAGGGTACTATTCTCCGTCCGTCTACTTTTAGGAGTAAATGCCGGCTATAACACTATCTAAGGCATCAGTCTCTAGCATTAAGGGCCGTTTTAGGTTAAAGTGGGCGAATAAGGGAGCAGAGACTAGTCGTTTCTTAAGCTCGTTAAAGGCTTGCCTATATATAGTGTTAAAGTAAAAGGGCCGGTCCTTATAGGTAAATAGGCTTAGGGGCCAGGCGATTCTACTATAGTTCTTAATAAAGCGTTAGTAGAAGTTATAGAACCTTAGGAATAACTATACCCCCTTTACAGTCCTTAGGGGTACCTATTAGTTAATTACAGCCGTCTTTTCTGGGTCTGCCTTAATTCTGTCCATACTAATAATAAACCCTAAGTACTTTATATGCTTAACACTAAATTCTAATTTCCTAATATTAGCCTAGAGGCCGGCGTTATGGAGCCATTATAGGACTTTATAGACGTGCTCCTTATATTCTAACTTATTCTTAGAGTAGATTATAATGTTATCTAGGTAGGCTATATAGAAGTTATTAAGGTAGTTAAAGAGTATATTATTTATATATTGCTAGTATATAGCTAGTCCATTAGTTAGTCCAAAGGGAAGTACTTTATATTTATATATTCTATAACAGGTCCAAAATATAGTAAGATCTTCTAACTTAGGGTCCATCCTAATCTAGTAAAAGGCCTAACGGATATTAAGCTTAGTAAAGATTTTAGCTCTACTTATCCGGGTTAGAGTCTTATTAAGTAAGGGCAGTAGGTAGCGGTCTTTACGGGTTATATTATTAAGTTTATAGTAGTTAATGCAGAAATAAAGTTCTCTATTTGGTTTTTTAGTAAAGAGAATAGGTAAGTTAAAAGGGGCTTAACTAGGCTTAATAAAGCCCTTATTTAGATTATTAATAAGGTACTGCTTTATAGCCTATAACTTGGTAGTAAACTGCTAATAAGGGGGGCTATAGCTAAGTATTTTTTCCTTATCTGGCTCAATCTTAATCTTATAGTTATATGGTTAGTAAGGTAGGAATATATTAGATGCTGCCTTGGAGAATACGTCCTTAAATTTCCAGTATTGGTAGGATAGTTTCTGTTCTCCTAGCTCCTTGTCCATAAGCTCGCTTTCCTATCTACTAAGCTTACTTTCCTTTTCCTTAATTATTTGATTAATTTTATATAAGCTGGTTATAAAGGTAATAGTATTAGGTTAAACTAAGTTCTGGTAGAATCCTATAGCGCCAATATAGTAGATATTAATTAGTGGGAGGTACGTAGGATTCTTTATAGGCTTTTATTAGGCCGTATTTTGTGGTATAGGGTTTATAGTCTTCCTTAGCTTACGTTCCATTTTTTATAAGTTGTCCTTTTAGTCTATTAGTTTAGTATATTATCTTATAGTTCTAGCCTTTCTTTATAGGTATATAGGGCCTAAGTTCTCCATAGGGGTTTTGGCTAGGCTACTATTGACTTCCTTAGTCTCTAGTGCGGTTGGCGTAATATAGGTAGTCTAGGGACGGCATAGTATACGGATCCGTTACGGATTAAGCTGCATATCTTCCTTAAAGGCCTTATCCCTGCATATAGTATTAGCCTAGTAAATAGTATTAATATAGGGCCGTATAAGGTTTTTTATTATAATACTGATTTCTTTTATAAAGGAAGGAGCTAGGGGTAGGGTTTTAGGCTACATCAGGAAAATATTCGCAGGCTGGGTTTCAAGTCGACTTTGTTAAGCGCGTTTCGCGTAATTGACATGTAATTGACCAACTTGACATGCAACTTAACTAACTTAACACGCAATTGACTAACTTAACACATTTAAAAGTTAAATAATACGCAGTTAACTAACTTAAAAACTTTAAAAGCTAACTGCACATTCCTTAACATGCAATTGAGGTAATGTAATATATTATTTTAAAGTTGTATGCCAATTGTGCAAATGAATTTTTACTATTTTCTTAGCCTGTAGTATGCTGGCTTATAACATATTATATATTAGGATTAAAATAATCTTATACAATCTTATATAATCTTATACAATCTTATATAATCTTATACAATCTTATATAGTCCCATATAGTCTTATATAGGTTTATTATTATATTATATATTACAGGTTCTATACTAGCTTAGCTGCTTTTACTATTTATCCTGGCTTCTATATAATAACGCAATGCGAGTTCCTTCTTTAAGAAAGTTATCTGAGTATAGAGTATTGTATTGGTCTTAATTAATATAATTATTAACATAGTACAAATCTGGATAAGAAGTAGCGGCTAGAATAATATGCGCGCTTTGTAGGATAGATGGCATTAAATAAAAGCGACTACCTCCAAGTACTTACCCAGTATTTATGCTTAAGCGTAGCTACCTTTTTACCTTAACTATGCCATATATTGGATGCGGCAGTCTATAATTTAACGGCTAAAGCAGCTCTACTATAACTCCAGTATACTGCATATATATACTATACTTATCTAACCTTTTAATATCTAGAATAGTAACAATTAGCTGAAGCTGGCCTATAAGTATTCCACCTAATAGCATGCGGCCCTTTCTAATACGGTCGCCGTTATCCATATACTCTTAGACCTATATGTAATTACGCCTCCACTAGTTAAAATATTGCTAATTTAGTATATAACGTACTACCTCACTAATTTAGCCCTTAAGGTTGGTTGTATTTTTTCTATCTTATTTCTAATAGTGGATAGATGGATATATTTTAACAAGCAGGCGCTTAACCTATAAGGGGTCCTTCTCTTTTTAGTCTATATTAGAGTTCTAGGCATATTCACCTTATAGTTTTCGCCTATACTCTTAGATAAATACTATAATGCCGTCTAGAAACCCTGGGATTTTATAGCAGTTTGCTATATAAGATATATAAAGCTACATCTTTAACCTAAGACGCCTCTAGATAAGATCTGTTGCCCTATCTATATCTTCTAAAGGCTACTAAAGCTTTACAACTACTAAATGCTATATTAGTTAAGTAACCTATACCTCTAGACGCCGGGAAGACTGTGGTATAGAATCACTATTTATAAAAGCTATTTCGTCTTCCATTACTAGTACTGCTACCCATCTTAAATTATAAGAGCAGATTTAAGATAGCAAATCCCATTTATTTATTAAGTTATAAAATGCCTTAACAATATAATGGTGTCTAGCTTCGCCATTTGCGCCAGTGTAGTACCTATCTGCGCATCTATACAGGCGGATATTTTCCTTAAAATGTACAAGGGTATAGAATTTTGGTATATTAAAATGGCCTATATTAGAATCCTTTACCTTTAAACAGAAACTTTAAACCACACCTTTAAGCATATTAATTTGATATAGGGCGTGGTGCATATATTATAGTGTCTTCTTATTATAGGTGCAATACTAAGCTATAATAACAAAGTTATATACAGCTCTTATAAAATGTATAGTATATAGTTCCCTAGATGACAGCAGTGGGGCTAGTATAGTGACAAGTTAACAAACCATGGCTTTTTATTTATTACCTATCTATTAAGTAACTTTACTAAATAACAGATTATTAAACCGCTTTAGCCCTATAAAAGCTAGGATTTATTTAAAACGCTAATTAAGCTAAGCCTCCGTAAATATATTTATTGTGGTTATCTTTATCCCTCTTCTCTTTTTTTTTAGCTGGATAATATTGCCTACCAGTTTCCGTACCCATTTAATAAGTTATATAATAATACCCTTTAGAAGCTAATATAGAACATCTACTATTATGCCCTTATAGATGTTAAATAGGCGATAGTACTATGTAAAACATTCTACTAAATGTACCCAGTTATCTAAGGATGGAAGAATGTTCTCTAGTTGCTAGCGTTTAATCTATCTTCTTGTCTCCTTATAGGTGCATAGCAGGTATTATTTCTTGGTTAAGTTCTTACGTTTTAAAGGGGGGGCCTAGCATATAGTGCAGTGCTATTGGCTTTTAACACCTGTAAGCAGCACTTGTTCTTTATAATCTGCCATTATTCCATATATAATTAGATAATGTTATCACATAAAATTATCCATATATTAAAGGTCTACGCCGCTTTCTATAAGATGCTTAATTACTATTATATTTTAGTTAATAAAATATAGCGTTAGAATACTAAAGCAGGACTTATGTTTAAGTATAGTTCTTATCGCCTTATAATATGCTTTACTTTTTATATTGTTATCCTTTTCTTTAATAACTGGTATAAAGCTAATAAGGATATTTGCAGGGGATGTCTATTAGCACTAAACTTATTAGTTAAGATTACTAATAGTAAGATATACTAGCCAGGCTGATTTATTGCTATAGTGCATTATTAGCTGGGTCTTATTGACTGCTATAAGTATAGGAACTACTATAGCACTACTAGGAAGCTTGCCTTGTGTCTCCTACTACCAGTTACTACTATATAGTTTGTTGTAGACTTAGTGGTTATCAGTATTATAGAGTCTCTTTAGTGTATATGCCAGTGCATCTTTAAAGGGTTAATGGCCAATTAGAAAGGCAATTCCATTTATAATATCCTAGTAAAGAATATGGTATTTCCTCTGCTTAGAGCCTTTAACGTTTAATTCTACCTTACACTCTGATTAGAGCTATTGTTCATCTTATATACTAAATAGAATAGTGGTAATTAGTTCCTCCTATTAATTTCCAGATTGGAAGCTGAGCAGGCTATAAAGTGGGCTAAGGCGGGTGTCTTTAAGCAGTGCGTTGACGTTTCCCTTTATGCAGTAAATGCGGTACAGCTATATTAAAAAGGCATAATTAAACTCCGAATGAAAAGGATTGTATGGTATACTTTGGCTATTGTTATGTTATAATATGGTAATATCTAAAATTGTCTGGTTAACTTACTGTATGTTATTATCGGTCTTACATAAAATTAGTTCACCCGCCTTTATATTCTTAATTACTTTAAATATCTCTACTTTAAGTAATAATAATAACAATAGGACGCTTTTCTAATGTGGTATACCGCATAAAGGCACCAGATGGGCATTCTACTTATATTTTGCCACCACTAGAGCATACTTATTGGTATCCATGTTTATACTATCTGGTTGTAATTATACATTATCTAACTAGTAAAAATGGTAGAATTAATTGCGAATTATAAGCAGTTAGGCCACAATAAATGTACAAGTGTTGTATCTCTCTTTATATGCTTTTTTAGAGACGTGTTGGTGGCTAGACAGCCGTCTTTTATAGTACCGTAAGTATTAGTAAAGGCCGCCGTAACTCTTAGGGGTATAAGAACACTATAGACAGCTCCGCTGTATTGTCGCTAATTGTATATTAAACAATATGGTATTATTTCTAGGCGTAAAGAGTACGTATTATGGTACTAACGGTTAATTACCAGTATTTAATCTAAGTGGCTTGACTTTATAGCTGCTAAGAGTATACCTTTTATTTTCTTACTAGAACTAGTTATACTAAAGCATAAGTATAACCAACCTAATACTAAGTTTAAGGACTTAAAAGAGTCCAAGGTAGCTAAACTGGGCGCTAAAGCGCAAGTATAACTAGCTTAACACTAAGTTTAAGGACTTAAAAGAATCTAAGGCAGCTAAAATGGACGCTAAAGCGCAAGTATAACCAACTTGACACTAAGTTTAAGGACTTAAAAGAGTTTAAGGCAACTAAACTAGACACTAAAGCGTAAGTATAACTAGCTTGACACCGAGTTTAAGATCTTAAAAGAATCTAAGGTAGCTAAAATGGACGCTAAAGCGCAAGTATGACTAGCTTGACACTAAATTTAAGGACTTAAAAGAATCCAAGGCAGCTAAAATAGATGCTGAAGCGCAAGTATGACCAGCTTGACACCAAGTTTAAGGACTTAAAAGAATCCAAGGCAGCTAAAATGGACGCTAAAGCGTAAGTATAACCAGCTTAATACTGAGTTTAAGGACTTAAAAGAGCCTAAGGCAACCAAACCAGATACTAAAGTGTAAGTATAACTAGCTTGATACCAAGTTTAAGGACTTAAAAGAGTCTAAGGCAACTAAACTAGACGCTGAAGCGCAAGTATAACTAGCTTAATACTAAGTTTAAGGACTTAAAAGAGTCCAAGGTAACTAAACTAGACGCTGAAGCGCAAGTATAACTAGCTTAATACTAAGTTTAAGGACTTAAAAGAGTCTAAGGTAACTAAACTAGATGCTAAAGCGCAAGTATAACTAGCTTAACACCGAGTTTAAGGACTTAAAAGAATCCAAGGTAGCTAAAATAGAAACTAGAGGTGTTAAAAGGAATTCTAGAAATAAACTTTTAAAAGCTATTAAAGATAAGTAGTTAGCCTGCAAGACACGGGCCGTCTATTTAGTTACTTCGCGGGCTTTAAATCTATATTATTGCTAATACCTATTGTCCGGCCTGGCCCTCTAATGTTACCCTAATAACAAATACAAGACTTCTAGGCAGCAGCTTAAGTTAGATATTAGTTAAAACTCTATATACCTAAGACTGGATGTTATAGTTTTAAGTGCTAACTTATTTGGCTATTTTAAATTGATTAGCACTACCCTTAATCTTCTGTTTTTTCTTGCTATGGCTTATATAGAAATAACGGAATCTATAGGTCTGGATAGCTAATATTATTAAGCTCTATAGCATTGGTGGTAAATAATATCTTCACCGTAGCTATGGTCCTATAGCCATTACCTAAGAATACTATATATTATTGTTTAGACAAATAAAGGGTTTTTGGGTACTATTAAGTTTTTAGTTTATAATATCCAGTTTGGCTACTTTAGACTCTTTAAGTCCTTAAACTTGGTGTTAAGCTTAGTATTAAGCTAGTTATATTCGCGCTTTAGCGTCCAGTTTAGCTGCCTTGGATTCTTTTAAGTCCTTAAACTTAGTATTAAGTTAGTCATACTTGCGCTTTAGCGTCCAGTTTGGCTGCCTTAGACTCTTTAAAGTCCTTAAATTTAGCATCCTATTAAATAGACATATTAGTATAAGCCTATATACTACTAGGGTGTGGAGAGCTAAAATACAGTTAGAGCCCTTTAAATGATTTGGCAAAAAAGAATAGGTTATTTAGGTTAGCCTATTAATTGGCTAGCTTAACCTTAATATCCTACCCTAGCTTATAAAGATTAGGGCCATCTCCACCCAGTATGCAACTGTTAATCTATATATTAGCATCTCCCTTATTTATAGTGGCTAAAAAAGCTTTAGGTGTCTAGTCTCTAGAAGGTATTATAATGTAGCTTTTAAGAGAGCCTGCTCTGCGCTAGGGCACTAGACGCTATATTATAGGTAGAGCTTATAGTAGTTATATAAGGCGGGATATATTTCTAGGCAGTGTATATTTAAAGAAATTAAGGCTAAGGCAAGCTTAATATAGCTATATTTTTGAAGATAAAGAGGCTATAATATTGGTTTAGGCGGTTATAGAAGTTTAAAAATTTAAGTAAACAATAGCAGGAAAAAAAGGCGTATAAATAAGAGTATAGTATTATAGGGCTAGAGTGATAATAGCTATATTATAGATGGCTTAATATGCAATTTAGACTATAGGACCTATATATAAATAAGTCTAGCAAATATCTTTAATATAAAGCGTAGTAGCTATAAGTGGGATCTAGGATACTAGTTTTAGGTTGCCTATATAGTAGATATAATAGCTTACCAAAAAAAATTTGCTTTATTAGTGACATAGCTTAAAAATAGTTTATACTTTAGGTGAAAGGGTATCCTAAAACCTTATCTTGCGCTTATAGGATAAAATACTATATTATATTTCACTTTATTTTATACAATCTTAGACTTTTTATAATATCTTAGATTATCCCCTTACCTCTCTCTACTATGCACTTTACCTTATCTTACACTTATAGGATAAAATACCATATTATATTTCACTTTTTTTTATATAATCTTGGACCTTTTATAATGTCTTAAATTATCCCCACCTCTCTCTACTATATATTTTACCTTACCTTGCACTTATAGAATAAAATGCTATATTATATTTTACTTTTTCATACAATCTTAGACATTTTTTAATGTCTTAGATTGTCCTAAACTTGTTCCCCCACCTTTCCAGAGCTACTTTACTAACTAGTTATAATATAAAGAATAGAATCATCAGCTCTCTTATTGTTATGTATTTAGTCTAGTTGCTTAAGTATACCTATTAGGACATTATTATCCTATCTGTAACTCTTTGGCTTCCTATATAATATATACAATAATAATATTCCAAGGCTTCTACTACGAGTTACACTTATTTTTATAGGCCTTACTATTTACATCTTACAATTTTATTTACTTAGTCAGCAGTGTAAATCTTACATCTTGTCTTACCACGCACCTTTTATTCCGTTTCTTACTTTAAGTCTTATATTTTGTTCTACTGTCTACATTAAAGCTTACATCTTATCCTACTTCTTATATTAAGACTTACATTCTATTCTATTCCTCACATTGCTCTTATATTGCTTTTATTAGCATACACTATTGTTTTAAGTTAACACCATTGGCATACCTTCTTATTATAACTGTCAGAATTGTCTTATTGGATTATTGCTAATTGTCTAATATATTATCCGCTCCACTGTCTTTATAAGTCACTCTATACCATTCTATATAAAGCTTTTACCTACTTATAAGTATATAGGGTTCTTAAATATAATAGCAGCGCCATACCTAGAATCTAGTTGGTACTTAACCACTGTGACTGATAAGAACTTATTATAAATAAGTGGTCTAAAGCTACAGTAAGGACTTACAATCAACGAAAAAATATACAAAGAAATCCTCTAATACTATGCTAGCGAAATTAACAAAGCGTCTAGCGGTAGGTTGCTAGCGTCCAGGCCTATACAAAATGGAGTTAAGCGCATAGTCTTTAACCTTCTTAACACTAAGTATAGGTACGTATTTAAGAGATCCGATCTACCATTAGAGTTTAAGGCTTTTACTATCGCTGCTAAAAAATCTATATAGTAACACGTAACGACCAATAGACATAGAGGCGTAGAGGTTATAATGGCTAATATTATTTAAAAGTATGGCGCCTTGTCTTTTAGAGAGCAGTCTATTAACTTATCTAGATTAAGGGCAACCTCTAAGGCTGCCTAGGTACTTAGTAGTCTGTCTATTAAAGTCCTATAATAGCCAAATACCACACCTATACCATTTTATAAAATAAGCTTTGCTGTATATAGTTACCTAGATAAATAGCCATTAAATAGGGCCCCCATTCTATACAGATTTGTATTAAAAACTAAGCATAAGCATCTATTATCCAATTCTCTAGAGAAAATTAATGCATATTACTATAGATATAATAAGCTACAGGCCATAATAAGTGGAAACTTCTTAGCGGATAAATACAGAGATGGCTAGACCATAGTAGATCTGACTACTAGTACACTAATTCTTAACTATATAAACCTGGCATTTACGGTACTTTCTGTAAAGAAGGCCGGACTTAATATAATTATAATTGGAGTTAAAGATCCTAATTAGATTATAAAGCGTAAGAGACTTTATAATTTATATAATATTGTATAATATTGTATAGATTTGTTTAATATACGTTTATAGGTATAAGATTTAATAAGGGTAATTCCGAGTCCGACTCTAACCCTAATATTATATAACTAGTGCTAACTAGGAGAAGAACAGGCACACCTGCTCCGGGTTAGACTAGTTATAAGCAGTTAAGCTTAGAGTTTATACTACCTATACCTAAGCAGTTAAATCTAAAGCCTATATTAACCCTAAAGTCTACGCCACCTATACCTACTGGTGCATTATTAGCTGTATGGCCGGCTATAATTAAAACTGCTTATAGCTAGACCCGTGGTAGTAAAGACTAGCCCCTACTGGATAAATTGGAGCTCTTAAAAGGCATAGATCTAGATAAAGTGCAAACATTTAAAACAATGCTATGGGATAAGATAAAAGGATAGTATAATAAATAGCCAAAGTCTAATCACAAAATGTTTATTGATATATTATTTAAGGATATAAATAATAACCCTAACCTAATTTGTATTAAGAAAATTAATCTTAACTGTATATAGGAGTGCCGCCACTTTAACGCCTTAATTAACCCTATTTCGACTAATAAGGAACTAGAAGATAAGCATAAAATTAAAATTAAGGAGGTTAATTAGGAAGTTAATTACCTAAAGGATATAATAATAATAATAATTCATTGCTTAATGTCCGATTTGGATCCCTATTGGGCCCACGCGGACTACTCCTTGTGTATATATAGGGAGAAAACTCTATTTAAGAAAACCCCGTGATCTATCTCCCCGCCTTTTAGGACTCGCCTATAGGGCGTCTGCAAGGCGCCTACGAGTTACCTATAGTGCTCCTACTACCTTACTTTTTAACCTTCTTGGGAACCACTGCTGCCGTAACAAGCCTATAGACGCGCTAGTATCGCAAACTTTACTCTACTACTGTAGAGTTATTAGGGGGCGCCCGTTGCTCGCCCCCCTACCCTCTATTACCATTTCCTTTGTAACCCAGAACTAGTTTAGTACATTTTAGCTAATAAGCTACTAGGTAACCGCCTTAAGGCCTTTTTATATTAAGAGCAGTGTATTATAGTTCTCTATACCAGCTACTAAGAGCATTGCTTCTTAGTTAGTGCGTAGGGGGCATAATAGTATTATATATTTTAGTGTCTGTCTTAGCCAGCTATATTTACATCTTAAGCTACCTACTAGGATACCCACCTAATAGAGCTAGTCTTTTAGTCCTATTATTCCTGTTTTTAAGAGTGTTACTATTATATTTTCTGCCTTTATTAGGCCTTCTTAGAGCCCTAGAGTGTTTACCCCCTATAGCATTAACTATGCTATGGCTTAGGTTCCTCTTGCCTTAGTTAGCCTCTATACCTTTAACTCCTATATACCTCTTTAGCGTTGGTCTAGCCAGTATTATATTACGGTAGATGGTTTCCTAGCGTTCTTTTATGCTCTACTTTGGCTCCTTTCTCTCTCTTACTATTATCTTTACTGGCCTCTTACGCGTCTCCCTTCCTCCTCTATATAGGCCTAGGCCCTAAAGCAGCACTATTCTTCTTCTACTTTCTTTACCTATTTCTCTAATATGTCTTCCCTACTTTGGGGTTGTTAGTTTATTCTCCTATAGGGCGCCCTAGGGTCCCTCCATAGTTTATTTAGGCATGTTTTAATATACTTTATAACATTAGAGTTACGTTTATTTTACGCCCTTTGCATTATAGCGGCTTTAATATATAGTTATAGGGGGGGAATATTAGCTTCCTTCTTAAGCAGTACTATAGCCGTTTGCTTATATCCGCCTATTATACTCTAGAGGTAGGCTGTTTAGACCTTTTAGAGTAGTCTAAGGAGTAATTTAGGGGGGCCTTTTTTAGATTCTCTAATGGCCTAAATACTGGACCTATACGTTATGGTTGGCCAAACAACTGCTATATATAGTAGGCGTAACCTCTGGAAGCATAGACCCTATATAGAATTAACAATCCTGGATAATATAATGTACTATGCTTGGCCCTTATAGGCCGCTTACGCCGTATATACGCTCTACTGGAGCTTGCTATCTACCTATACTCCTAATACCCTTAGGCCCTAAACTAGTTAACCCCTAAAGCCTTAGATGTAAATTATATACTAGAGATCTACAAATTAGTTGCGTTTTCTTATTAAATGGATTAGCTGGTATTTCTCTAGTAAGAATTGGACTCTATATTATCTTGCCTATTCTATATAGGTGTTATAGGCTTTCTCTAGTATTCTGCAATTCTCTACGGCTATTAGCTCGTATATAATTAGGTTTGTATTATTAACAAAGCCTATCCCCTAGGTTGCCCCTTTCTTAAAGGAGTTAAGTAGGTTGCTTATAAAGAAAAGAAAGAGTATAGGCAAGAGGGGTAATTCTTATAGTATTCCTGTTGCAACTATAATAGGGGGGCTCTAGTATCTGCTAAAGACCAGTAATATTTCTTTCTAGCCTATAAACCCTTAAATAAATTATATAATCTATTCTAAGAAGCCTTTTGCCCTAAGGATGTATAAGAGACGCTTATAGGGTATATTATTGTAGGCGCCACTAATATCTAGGCTAAGCATTAATACTACAAAGTCCCTTTACATCGCCTATGCAGATTTAATGGTGGTAGCAAGTAGTGTAAGTGCTAATAGTGTTAAGCGGTTCTTTCTTGCCCCTATTTAGCTTTATAGTAGTAAGGCGTATTCCTTAGCCGTGTCTGCTATATGGTCCGCTATTACCTTTTCTAAGATCTTACTAAGGGTATTTTCTAAGGCAATAGGGCGGTAGCTTCCTGGGATTAAGTAATCTGCTTTACCTTCTTTTTATAGGATAACCGTTGTTATAGATCTTCTAAGTTGCGGGTAGTAGCCTATAGCAAAGCATACTCTAGCTATATCTGCAAGCTAGGGTGCTATAAGTGGTCTATAGGTTTTTAAGGCCTTATTTGGAATCCTATCTAGTCCTAGTACTGTATTATTTAAAAGGCGGCTAATAGTTCTGGCCATTTCCTCTATTGTTATATCGTTGTTAACCTATAGGTAAGTCACTAGTGTTTTATCTATAATATTACTGAGGTCTGCTAGAGCCGGTTAGGGGAAGAACCTTTTTATAAGGATCTTTGCCTTCTTATTATTGTTATTAGTGGCCTATAATTCCCCTGCTCTTTATAGGGGCGGTAGGTATAGGTTTTTTGCTAGGCGCCCTACCTTTTTCTTTGCCCATTTTACTATGGCCTAAAGGCCCTTGTTATAGGGGAGGCTTGGGTTAAAAATATGCTTATTTATAAACCGTCTCCAGTTATTTCTTACCTCTTTTTTTAGGGTGTTCTTTAACTAGTTTCTTGTGTCTTTATATTGTGTCTTATCTTTAGGGTTATGGCTACTTGTATATTTTCTTCTTACTTGTTATTGGCTGGCAATAAGAACTATATATTATGTGGACTATGCGTGTCGCGTATAGGGGCCCAGTTTTGAGACCGGGCAGTGCTCTTCTAGCCCATTTTTAATTGCTGCCTAGATCCTTTCTAGTCTTTAGTTAATTTCCTTAGAGGTAGCTAATAAGCCTCACTTGTTTAGTATTAGGTGGATTTCTTCTAGGTCTTAAAGTTATTATTTAACTATATTAAGGAAGCTATCTATCTTAAGCTTTCTTATTACGTATCTTTTACTATTTAGTTGCGCCTTAATATCCAGATCTAGTTATATCTAGATAGGGATATAGTCTAAAGCGAGTACCCATTCTTCTTTAGGGTTGCACCTTTTAAGTCTCTGGTATAGGCCTTCGTCTATAAATATAAGGTTAATTATACTTCTGGCGGTGCCTTATTGCTATATAATTGCTTCTAGGGGGGTAGCCAGCTTAAGGCCCCAGGTGTCTATGGCTCTTAATAGGTACTTTACCTATTATTTAGCAGTAATATAAATACCCCCCTACTGCGGGTAGTGGAGGTTTATATCTCCTAGTAGGATAGACTCTATGCCTTTAGTTTCTAGTAAGCTTATTACTAATATAATGTTCTCTGTTTATGGGACCCCTTTAACCCTAGGGTTATACACATTAATAATTTGTACCAGTCCCCTATATTTCTGGATTATTATAACTGTAATATCTGGGTTAACTGCCTGCCATAACTATAAGGACAGGCTAATAGCCTTGCTAATTATAAAGCACACATGTGTGGCTGCTTTTGGTTTATATAGGAGCTGGAATCCTTGGGGGCAGTATGTTAATTGTGTGTAGGTATTGTAGTACGGCTCTTATATAGTAAGGATATGGTGTTTCTCTAGGTCTAGACTGTCTAGTAAGGGCCTTACAAGATGGTGGTTTGTGTTACCATAGTTATACTATATAATAGATAGGTAGCGGACCCCCGGTAAGGGTTCTTCGTCTCTCCTTTATTCCTTACTTCTTCTATTTCTACTTTCTCTAGGATATTTAGAACTTCTATCTCTTGTGTCTACACCCTGGTTACTACTTATTTTATATAGAGCTTTCCATTTCTATGTCTTGTGTTCCTATTAATACTTCTATATCTAAATCTGTTATTATCTCTAGTTCTTCCCCTGTTCTTACTAGTTGGCTATATGCCCTTTAAGAGTTGGCTGCGAATGTTATATTTGCCGTATTAAGTCTAATTCTTAATTGTCCTGGTCTTAAGCTTGCTGTAGCTGTCCATAAGGGTTTTCCTACAGGGCGTCCTCTCCCTTGTGTCCCCTGTGACCCTTATGTCCCTGTACGGTCTGGTGATATCGCGCGGCGTCACTTCTGGCCCATTAAGGCTTGGGGTAGCTGGCCTAGCCCCCCAGTATTAAAGGTAGGAAACGCTGAAAAGGCACCTGCGCCCCCCTAAAGGATATATAAGAAGCATATATTAACCTAGTATTATAGGTAAAGGCGCTATAGTTCCTCTCATTTCCATTAACTGTTTATAACACTCTTTAAGATATAACCTTTTACTTACACAGTATAAAAAAGGATAAAGCTATGTAGATATATTAGCTACTTAGTATTACCTATACTCTTCTTAATTATGTAAGCCTAGGTAGGACCTTTTTTGTAAATATAATAGGTTTAAGCAAAACACTTTAAATGCTTTTAATCTAGTATACTAGCATGTTAATAACCAAGATTAACCTTAACTGGCTTAATTGGAAAAATTAAAAAGGTAGAAATGAAAGTTTTTATCTTGCCTCTAGTATAAATAAACACCTATAGCCGCCTAATGCCTAATACCTAAGTTAAATAAACGGTATGCCATAGTGCTGTTGTATTAAGGGAAGTATTGCTAGAAAATTTCTTAACCGGCTAGTAAGACTAATTATATACATTACTAAACAGAATCTACTACCCTAAGCGGTTAAAGATATTAAATTATAGTTTAAGACCTTAGAACTAAACAATTTTATTCTTAAAGGCAAACTATAAATCTGTCACAGAGTGAGTATAAGTGACGATAATATATAGCAAAGTAGATATTATTAAGCTACGTACATAAACTATATAATAAAGTTAGGACGTTGCGTAAGGAAAGAAGGTAAGGAAACGGGAAGAAAGGGGTATATATTATTAACTTAGTTGCTTAGTTAATACATATATAGGGCGGAATAGGCTTTGGGTTATAGTCCTAGCAGAACTTAGCGGAATGTGGCGGAATATAGTGGAGGACGGCAAACCGCCGTAGATTGCTATTACGTGATGGCAAATTGCCTTAGATTGCCGTTATGTGTCTTAATTAACTAAGTTGTTAATATAGAGGTTAAGACAGTGGAAATAGGTGGACGTGTATAAGGTGTTACAGAGGTATCCCATAATAGTACCCCCCCTTTAAACTCGAGCTTCTGCTAGATAGGGCTATGGTAGTTTTAGGTAGAGTTCGTAAAAGTCTTTTATGGCTTATGTAAGTCCTATAGAGTTAACGGGTTCCTATAAGGGCTTAGTAAAGCCTCTCCATTTTATAAGGTATATATATTTACGTTTCCGTTTATTATACTTAATATTATTAACTCTTTTAACGAGGTACTTATCCTTGCTATCCACTTTAACTAGTAGGGGAGGGTCTTGGATCTGTCTAGGCAGGGCGTCTAATATAGGGGCGGCAGGGTAGAGAACTAACGTATGGAATATAGGGTGGATTTTAACCGTATTAGGGAGCTTTAGTTAGTAGGCATAAGGAGAGATAACTTTTTCAACCTTATAAGGGCCGGCGTTCTTCTAATTAAGTTTCTTAGTAGGTTGTTTTGTGTTTAGATTTTTTGCGTCTAGCCAGATAAAGTTACCAATTTGGTAAGCCGGTACTAGGGTTTGGTTCTTATTTGCTGCGGCTTTATAGATAGACTAGGCCTATATTATTTTATTAGTAAGGAACTCCTATAGTTCTTCTATTTTCTTTATAAATTCGTTTGCTTCTGCAACTTATAAGGCCTAATAAGCTAGACAAGGAACATTACTAAAGGGTTTAAAACCTATTCGCGGGTACTAGCCGTAATTACCCAGGAATAGGGAGACCTTTATAGTTTCTAAGACGGAGTTATTTATAGTAAACTTGGTAAATGCAAGCCAGTCCATCCAGTCGTTCTGTAGATATGACGTGTATATCCAAATATACTGTTCTATTATAGCATTTGCACATTCCGTTTAACCATCCGTTTCCGGGTAATATGCTGTAGATAATAGTGCTTTAATGCGGAGTTAGGTAGTTAGTTCTTTTTAGAATACCAAGATAAACTGGCGGCCTTTATTGGAGACAATTATTTTAGGGAGTCTGTGGAGTTTCTATACGTAATCTAGGAACAGTTAGGCAATGGTAGGTATTAATATATTAGGGTAGGCGATTAAGTGTCTTATCTTAAATAGTTAGTTTATAACTACTATAATGTTTATGCAGCTTTTACTTATAGGGAGATTAATAACAAAGTTAATTAAAATATCCTTCCATCTTCAGTCTGGAACAGGCAGTGGCTTTAAAAAGCCGTTATACATCTTATATAAAGCTTTAGCTCGTCGGCAGGTATAGTAGCTAGAGACATACTTTCGTATTATATTATACATATTCGGCTAGTAGTATTCTTATTAGAGTAGTTCTAGGGTTTTTCCTTAGCCTAGGTAACCGGCTACTAGTAGATTATATACGTGTTTAAGAAGCTTAAGCTTAAGTTTATTGTAATTAGGGACAACTAGGCGGTTCTAGTAGTACAAGTGGTTTCTATAGGTTTTGTATTTACTTAGAGAAATCTTTTTAGAGCGTCTAACGCCATCTTAAATTAGCTTAAGCATCTCTTAGATAAACTTATTATTTAGATATTTGTTAACTATAATCTGTTTAATAGTTTAATCGGTCATTTTAAGGACGTGTACTGTAAGATCTTTAGTAGGAGGTTTAAATAGCTTAGGGCAAAGTAGGGTCTAATTGTGGTAGGAGCGCGCTTCTTCTTAAGCTAGTGCGTCTTGTAAACGTTGGGTTAGGGCATTAGGCTTCTGGCCTTAGACGCCTAGTTGGTATATAATTAAGAATTAGAATTGGGATAGATATTCTAACTAGCAGGCTTAACGGTGGCTCAGCTATTTTATAGTTGTGAAGTACTATAGGTTCTTATAATTGCTAAGAACCTTAATTAGGAATCCAGCTCCTTCTAGTTCTAGTTGCCATTACTTAAAGCATCTAATAATAGCCAGCAATTCTTTATTGTAGATCTTGTAATTATATTTGGCTAGGCTTAGTCGTTTTAAAAAGTATACTATAGGGTGCAATACTCCTTTCTTATTATATTAAGACAGAATGCCTCCAGTAATATAATTAGATAAGTTAGCTTCCATAATACTTATTTGGTCTAGGTTAAAGTGTTAAAGCATAAGTGCAGTAGTAAATATAATCTTTAGATAAGCAAAGGCCTTTTTATATTCCTTATTAAAGATAAAGGCTTTGTCCTTTTAGGTTAAGGCTATAAGGGGTAAGACCAAGGCGGAGAAGTTATTAATAAACCATTAGTAGAAGTTGGCGAAGCCTATAAAGGCCCTTGCATCCTTAACATTCTTAGGTTCTTGCTAGTTTATAATTACTTTAACTTTCTTGGGGTCCATTTATACGCTATCTATAAAAATAATAAGTCCAAGGTATAGGACTTCTGTTTTATAGAACTTGCATTTATCTATATTTAATTATAGGCCGGCTCCGCGCAAGGCTTACAGGACCAGTTTAACATATTTTTAGTATTTAGCCAGATTATTACTATATATTAAGATGTCGTTAATATAAGCAGTATAAAAGACGTCCAGGTATAGACGTAGGGTATTATTTACAAAGTGTTAGAATAAACTTAGGGCGTTTGCGAGGCTAAATAGCATTACTAAGTATTTAAATAGTCCGTATTGAGTACGAAATGCAGTAAGCTATTTATCTCCTTTCGCGATACAGAGGCGGTTAAATATGTAGATAATATTAAGCTTTATATAGAAGCGAGCCTTACTTAATCAGTTTAGTGTCTCTTAGATTAATGGGATTAGGCATTGGTTCTTAACAGTAACAGTGTTAAAAGCTTAGTAGTCTACGTAAAAGCACAGACTGCTACTAACAAAGATTACTAGTATAGCTATAGGTAAAGAACTTACTCTAATAAATCCTTTATTTATATGTTTGTTTAAGTACTTCCGTAGTACCTAGAGTTTGTTTTAGGATATTCTATATAAGGGTCCAAATCCAGAATATTTTCCTTCTTTAACTATAATCTTATAATTATATAGACGGTATTCTAGTAGCTTATTGGCTTTCTTTTGTAAGAATATATCTAGATAATTATGGTATTCTACTGGTACTTTTATGGCGGGGTTAGTGTGCTTCTTTAGTACTAAGGCCTTCTTAATATCGGCCATTATAACAGCGAAGATTATGTGTTTAGGTTTCCTAGTAAGTTGTATTAATGGGGTAGCTCTAATTATATAGATATCTAAGGTGTTAAGTAGGCTTGGATTATCCTTAGTTTCTTATATAGTTTTGGGTTCGGTGTTAAGTACGGAGTTAGTATTAGATTTAGGTTTAGGTTCTTTAAGTATCTTTTTTATAGTAAAATACTAGTTCTTCTGGTACCTTCATATATTAAGCTTCTGCTTGGTTTAGGGTGTAGCGGTTAGAGTCGGTTTATATAGTTATATATTATTTTCGGGTTCTTAGTAGACGTTGGTGGAAATCTCATATTGGTAGAATTTAGTGGAATTCTCAGGTAGGTAGAATTTGGTGGAATTCTTAGATAGGTGGAATTGGGTGGACTTTTTAGGTATAGGGTAGATATTAGTAGAAATTTTAAACTGGTGGATGCTAGTGGATTTTTTAGATTTTGGTTTAGAGTCTAAGTAGCAAGTTATAAGACACTTCTGCTTATAACAGGAGGCGGTAAATAGAAGCTTAAGGTTGTTCTAATTAATGGTTACCTTATATAGCTTTATCTAGGGTTATCTAAGGATTACTAGGTGACCTAGGGTAGTTATAAAGAGCTTAATTAATTCTTTATAGTTTAGGTATTGGAGTCTTAGGGCCGCTATGTAAGTAATACAGCCTAAGATAGTGCGTTTACCATTAAATCCAAATACGTTAATATGCCGGTTAAGGGGTGTTAGGGTAAACCTATTGTCTTACGTAAAGATCTTATTAATAAATCCTATACCGCTAGCTCCTGTATTAATTAGGACTTAAGTATTAGCCTATTAACCTTTCTGCCAAAGACGGTAGTTAATAGTTATACTACAATCCTAAGAGTTAGGTTTTGCAACATCTAATGCATTTAACGAGATTCTGTAATATAGCTATCCTAGAGAGCGACTTAACTCTAGGACGTGCCTTTTAGTGGCAAGCGGGAAGGGGTTCCTATAAAACGTCGGTTGTAACTTTATTCTTATAAGTAGTGCTTACTAAATACAGGGCTGGAGCTAGGTGAAGATTAGGGACGGTAACTGGAGGATCAATATAGTAAACGGTTGTTAGTATTGGCCGTTTGTAAGTTATATTAGGGCATAGGGACGGAGTAGTATTTTAAGATATAATTCTTGCTTCCGCATTTAAAGCAAAGGCCTAGCTTAATGCGTTATTCTTGTTTAGGGGACCCTAGTAGAGCGTATCCTAGGGTCCCTATGTTAATATCCATAGCATTAAGGTGCTTAGGCTAAGATAATAACTTAGTAGACGTTTGCGGAGCTGTTATATTATATTAAGAAGTGGACTTTGGTGTTAGGCGTAGTATATCATTATACCGTTTACTAATAACGTTTGCGTAGGCGTTAAGGGCTCCTAGTAGGTCTACACCTATTAGGGAGGTTTTTAGTTTAGGACTTAGGGATTTAATAAGGCTATTAACTAGTGCGGAGTTGTTCTAGCCTATTTCTTTTATATAACGGTTAAATTTGGAGAAGTATACTAGGAAACTTTTCTTTTCTTAAGTTATATGGTTTATCTTCCTTTAAGCGGTAGCTTGGCGGTTTAGGTCACTATATATAGCTTTAAGAAGTACAACTAGGCTTTATACTAAGTTCGGCTAGAGAGGTTTAATAAGGTCAGCTGCGTCTCCTCCTAGTCAACTTAGGGCGTAGTAGAGTTAGTTAGCTTTAGTTAGGTAATAGTTAGCATTACCAGTTAACTTATTCTTAAGCCGGCTTAAGAATAACTAAAGCTCTTATTATTTACTAGTAAACACTAGAGGGTCTAGTAGTTTTTTAGATTATTATAACGCGGTAGTCGGTTCTACCGGTAGGATAACTATTGCTAGTTTAGGGCTTGCGTTCCGCGTATTAGCTTCTAGCAATAGCGATTGGTCTTGCAGGCTTAGCGTAGGCGTCTTAAGGGTGCGGATTTCTTCTTAGAGGGCCTTAATTATTTTCTAGTGCCGTACTTCTTATTCAGCCTACTATTAAGCTATAGCAGCTTGGTTTTATGCGAGGGCGTCTATAAAGGACTTTTATATATCTGCCAATTGTTCCTAGAGTGCGGATATAATATTAGCGGCTGTTATAGGGGCCTTAAGGTCGTTCTGCATTTTAAACAGGGCGGGGCAAAGTATAGATTTTTTTTAAAGTTTTGACGCAACGTAGTGTTATAGAGTAAGTATAAGTGACAATAATATATAGCAAAGTAGATATTATTAAGCTATGTATATAAACTGTATAATAAAGTTAAGACGTTGCGTAAAGAAAGAAGGTAAGGAAACGGGAAGAAAGGGGTATATATTATTAACTTGGTTGCTTAGTTAATATATACATGGGGCGAAATAGGCTTTAGGTTATAGTCCTAGCAGAACTTAGCGGAATATGGCAGAATATAGTAGAGGACGGCAAATTGCCTTAGATTGCCGTTATGTGTCTTAATTAGCTAAGTCGTTAATATGGAGGTCGAGACGGTGGAAACAGGTAGATGTGTGTAAGGTGTTACGGAGGTGTCCCGTAACAAAGTCCATATACGCTATACAGCTTTTATTAAATCTAGTATAAAGAAGTATAATTTTATGGATAAAGATAAAGATATTCTTGAACCTATAAAATATAAAAGAGAAGGTAAAGTAGTTTAGTGGAAAATAGACCTAAGATCGGCTTTGTATCTTATAATTATAACCTTATAAACTTAGGCAACAACCTGGACCACTTAGGAACAGTATAAGACTATTTTTAATCTCCATGGAGACGATGGTTTTTATTGTATTATTAGTGGGATTCTTACCAACAAGTTCTATACAGATAGGTTAGAGATAGGTTATCTAATAAAAATAGTTAAATAAGTGTATAATAATCAAGCAGTATTTCCTTACTTTCTCTACCTAGGCTAGTCTTATAAGGACAGTAATGGTAAAATAACCTACTACACCTCTTAACCTTTAGCAGTGTTTACTTCTAGTACGCTAACTAGTGAAGGTTTTATAAGTCTAATTCCCGCCTTAGAAATTTTTAGGGCCCCTAATTAGATGGATTTCCTATTTACAAAATTAATTAATAATCGTAATATTAAAGCGTTAATTAAATATAAAAAGCTTAGAGCTGCCAATTGCTCTTCTCTTTTAAATAAGGTTATTACAGGCTTTAAAGAATACTCCTCTTTAATTGTAAAGACCTTAATTATATACAGGATAGGGGAACACCGATAGTTTAATAGGAGGGTAATTAATAAGCTACTACTGGTTATCTACCAAGACTGCTATATAACGAACAATTTAATATTTAAACTGTATATTAAGAAGCTCTAGCATGGAGCATCCTTAGATGCTTTTGAATAGCTAAATAAAGCTTTTAAACAATAGAAAGCTAAAGGAAGAAAAGGAAAAGAACCCGTTTTTAATATGGATCAATTTCTAAAGGGAGCCGGTCGCTTATTAAAAAAATTTGCCATCTTTCTAGGCCTGGCTAAGGTAGGAGATAAGTGGCAGGATATATAATAAAAAGATAAGATAAAAGTTGGAATAAAGCCAAGGTAGACAGTTAATAAGTTTTGCAGTAAAAAATGGGACGAACCTTTGGACAAGAATCCGCTTTAAAAGAATTAGAGTATAATTGCTAACTCTAGAAAACTAAAGTAAATTATAAAATACGTTAATAAAGTACTTAAAAAGGATCCTAATAAGAGACTACTATTTAGTATTTACAAACCAGCAGCATATACGCTATTACGCCTTATAAGTTAGCCATTATACTAGTAGTAAACTATTACTAATAGTATAATATAGTATTTCTATAGAGGGCTCAGCCAGTCTAAATATTTAACTATTTGCTAGATAGAGTCTAGGACATCCCTAAAAGACTAAAAGGATATCTACAAAGCATTTTATATTCCAATAGGTCGTCCTTACCAGAATGACGTAGTCTAGTTTCTTATTATTAACTAAATGGTTAGAGGAGAGGGTCTAAATTTGGTCTCTATATATAGAGTCTATCTGCTTAAACTAGCAATAACGGTAGATGCAGAGGTACAAGTGTTTGGCCAAGCTGCTAGATCTGGATAGTTAGTGCTAGTAGTCACTACGTTAATAATGTATAGTATAGATAAGTGGAACCTAATTAATATGGTTATATTAATAAGGTGTATAATAACTAAAAGGATGATGATTAATAAGTTCTATGAGGTGTTTAAAACCCAACCTACTTAATAGGCTGATGATAATATAATAGAAATAGCGTAGCTGGTACAGTTAGAGCAGCGATCCCCTGTAATAAGAGTGTGTCTTAGTATAACGCATATATATATAGACAATATATAACTGTTTAATATTTTGTAATACATTATTTTAGTGTTAACCACTGTATAATGTATTGGCCACCTAGTCAAGCCAGCTACCTAGTTAAGCCACCCCTATTAAAAATTTAAATAAAATTTTAAATATGGCTACTTATATATAGAGGCATTCCATTTATAATATTTTAAAAGAAGTATTATATATATTTAAGCTAATAAATACTTAATAAAAGCCTATATAGACCTAAAAGGGACCAAATTAGGCAATAAATAGAATTAATAATATAACACTTTTTAAACAATATTATAAATTAAATAATTTTATATATAAGCAGCTATATTTAAGCTTTTATTTAAATGTCTTTAATAGGGGTAGAGTTATAAATAGCTAAAGTTGGTAGTATATTTTGGGTGGCTTGACTAGTAGCTTAACTAAGTGGCTAATATGTTAACTAAACCTTAGAAAGTTTAAATTTAGTTTAGATTAATATTACTCCGGCCACTAACTACCTTAACGCCTATTAAATTATTCAGCCTATAACCCTACTAACTCTTATTCCTAGATATACATTAACAATTCCTATTAAGGTGTATTCTCTCTACTGACAGACTATGTATATATACCATCTTTATTATTCCAAAAGCCTAATTAGTATATAAAAGGATCCTCTTATAACTAAAAGCTCCCTCTATATCTTGAATTATTATAAAAAACAAAACGGTATTAGAATAGATAAACTAATATTTACAACTACCATTTTTGTCTGCCGATTGCACAGTTACAGCATATATATGTAGTTGTCTACTATAAGGGGGAACCGTTAGTGGTGGGTTTTAAAATCTCACTATCCTATATAAAAACTTTTCACTACTAACGTATTCCATCACCGAGTGTCCGACATCACCGAGTGTTCGATAATTTCTTGGCACGACCAACTTAAGTGACGGGATCCTCATTATTACTACCAAAACTATCTAAAAATATATACTAAGTACTCGCCTTAGACTTAGGAGAAGGCTCCCTATCTTTTTAATATATT
>Ga0307507_10002320_pt1 | contig 40432 bp, 15 predicted proteins | sample 7_EM_MG_FD_207223 | JGI IMG/M metagenome (GOLD analysis project Ga0307507, IMG submission 207223) | Populus trichocarpa ectomycorrhiza microbial communities from riparian zone in the Pacific Northwest, United States - 7_EM | ecosystem: Host-associated > Plants > Roots > Unclassified | place...
ACTTGGCCTTAGGATAATTTATTTTCTAAGTTAACTAAAGGTAAGATGCTTTATAGCGACTAAATATAATTTATAGAGCGAGTATAATTTAAGGACTAGGAGGAACTACGGCAGACCTTTTTAAAAGGGTAAGTTCGATAATTCCTTTAAATATATCCCTTTTTACCACATCTAAAGTATTCTCTATTTATAGCTTAAGTTCTTTATTTATTTAGTTCCTAGAGGTGTATAGAATTAAGTGGCATTAAGGTCTATAGGGTTATATATAGGGCTTTTATGTTTTAGAGAAGGGTCGCGCTTTAGGGTATATACCAGTTTCGTAGGGGTTTAAATATAAGGTATAGTTAGCTTTAGAGAACAAGTCTATTTGTTATGTTAAAGGTCCTCATTAATTTATTAACACATTATAGTAAATTTGGATAGGTTTTTTGGTAGTTCTCTACCTACTAACTAGGCTCTAATCTTATCTAAAATAGCTTATTAAAGAGCAGTAACTCTAGCAGCTTTATTTTAATCTAGCTCGCTAATAAGGCCTAAAAATTCCAAAAAGAAGCTAGTAAAATCTTAGTTCCGTTATTATAGGTTCTTAAGTTTAGTAACAGCTATATATTCGCGGCTAGCGTTATTATATATTTATTCTAGCAGAGAGATAAAGATTTTAAAATTAACAAAGGTGCCGTTATAAAAGAATGGATCCATAGTATATACAGCGTCTTTACTTAAACGAGATATTCTATAGCTAACCTTGCTAGCTTTAGTAGGGTATTAGTTATAGTTTATTAAAAGTTTAAGACGGAGCTTAGTTATAAAGGGATATAGGTTATTTTTATTTTTATTAAACATTAGAGAATTAGGGAGCTTTTTAGATTTTATAGCGGGTATTAAATTTGTTATAGATATGGGTTAAGTTACCATTACTAGTTTAATGTTCGCGTTTAAAGGGCTAGGCTTAGATACCGTTATATTAATTTTATTTATAGGTGGTGTCGGGGTCTTTAATATAAGTACTTAGACGTTACGGAGTTCTTTATAGAGTGTTTCTATTAATCGCTAATACTAGGCTTCTAATACAGCCCGCTAATAGGCCAAGGCATCTATAAAGGCCTCTTACATTATAGTTAACTATTCCCTAACTAGGGTTATAATACTTGTAGTTAACGCGTGGGATTTAAGGTCGTTTGCTATTTTAATAGTGGTTGTATTAATATAACGTAATATAAAGGCGCGAAGAGACTTTAGGGAAGATTTAAAGGAATAATATAAATTCTATCTAAACCTAAAGGTATATAGCTCTTGCAGAGAATAAGACGTTATGTAAAGAGGAGAAAGGAATATAGGAAGCTTATAGCTAAATATTTAAAGGTCTTAGTAGTAGACGCGTAGGTATAAGCACATGCGGGTTTTAATAGGTTTCAACCAAATTCCATTATATTAGTGGAATTTGGTGGAATTTAATCAAGTTGGCGGAATTTGGTGGAATTTAATCAACTTGGCAGAATTTGGCAGAATTTAATTAAAGCGTTGGAATTTATCTGTTAAGTGTTTTACTAAGACATTCCTACTGTAACCGGGCTAGTCCCATTACAATAATATCTACTTTGCTATATATTATTACCGCTTATACTTACTCCGTAATAATGATATGTCTAATTATCTCTAAAATACTATAAGCTAAAAGCTCTTTATCTTCTCTATCGCCTCTATATTATAGTAATATTGTAACTCTATTCTATAAGAAGTTAGATATAGGTAGTTAGTTGATTTTAAATTAAAATCTAACTTATATTCTATAATAATATATCTCGCTTTTTAATATTCTAGATATAAAGTATAAGAGGCCAACCTAACCAAAATGTATAATTATCTAATCAATAGTATAGAATAAGAGTCACAGATAATTAGAAGGTAAGTTAAAGGTAGAACAAGCTTTATATATTAAAGGATAAATACTTTCTAACCTCTTCTATTTAGAGACTAATTGCTAGTTCTTCTCTAGAGGAGAACTAGCTCCCTTTATAATCCTTCTAAGATACTAGTAAAACTATTCACCCCTTATTTATCTTACTATGTCTCCTCTAGAATATTAATGGGATATTAATAAAACCTTTATTTATCTTATCTAATATATACCTTTTAGAAGCGCCTGTTATAATTACCTCCCCTTTAAGGGTCTTGGTTCTTTAAGACTTTACCTCTTAATAAACTTATATAGAGTTCTGACTAAAACCACTAGGGAAGTTCTTTAGTAGAAAGGTACTCTATAATGCGGCTTATTCCTAGTTCTTTACTAGTATAGAACCTTACTTTATCTTCTATTCCTCCACTCTTCTTCTACTATAGCTCTTTATAGTGCCTTTATAATAAAACTTCAATAATAATAATAATAATTAGATGGGATTTACCTTCTTTATTATAGGAATTTGTTATAAGCTAATCTAGAGGTTGTCCTATATAACGCGTTAACTAGCTATCATCCCTATTTACCTAAAATAGGTCCTAATAATAATGTCTTAATATTAATTTCTTCTAGTTTATAAGCTATTGTCTTTTATACGTCTTTCTATTAATAACACTATTTATCTTATCTTTTAGCAGACCGTTTTTTATTATATCTTAGCTTTTAGCTTCCATATCTCTAGCTATTCTTTTCACTACTGCTCTATTTTCTTTTTATAACGCGTCTATAGGTAATAGGATCCCCATTTTATCTTTTTAATAATACTAACTTACTATAGTATTCTCTTGCAATGGCTTATAATTATACTACGCGTCCCTAAACTAGTAGCAGCGTTGTCCCTACTCTGTTAATACTATAGACCACTTCTATTACTCCTACGGTAGTTTCTCTAAAGTACTGCCATTATTGCATCTATATACTTACGCTAAACCCATCCTATGCCCATAAGATACTACGCTCTAGTAAAAACAGATCTAAGTATTCCCACTATTACAGCTAAAAGAAGACCTATATTCTAGTATTTCCCATTTTATCCTATTCTAGACTTTACTAACTATATTAAATCCTCGCTATTTATGTATGTAAGGCTTACTAGCTTTAACGCGCTATTAGGGATTTCCGTCTATATTAGAATAGTAAAAGATAGGGATAGAAGGTGTCTTCTATTACTTATAGCCTCTTTAATTTAATAAGGGTTTCTACTATTAGCGACTTAGTCAATTAAGGCACAAGCACGGCAAGAGGATCGCGCAAGCCTATATAATTGGATTGTCTATAAACAAGGATCCAAAGCTAGAGAAAGGAAAGGGGGAGGGACAGAGGCGCTGCTCAAAGCTATATACAACCCTTCGATTACGTAACCGCAATCTGCCGTATTCTGCCCGCTTTCTGCCATATTCTGCTAGCACCGTAATATTACCCCCTCTCCAAAAAAGCCTGCCCTCAGGCTTTATATATCCGTATTACGCCTATAGGGTATTCTTGTCCTTGTGTTCTATAGGCAACCTATTATCCTTACTATACTAGCATTCTATCTATTTATTTAAGTACTTTGGCGGTCTAGGTTCGTTAGAGTAACGGCTATAAAACTCTTATAACTTATAGGGACTGCCTATAAAATTCTATATAGGGTACTAGGTAGGGTCTAGATCATATCCTTTCTAACTTACGCGGTACTTTAGTATTCCCCTTACAAGTTTACAGGCTAGTATTTCTTTAATTTCCCATTCATTATCACTATTAACTTAAATTGGCAGGGGCGGTTTCTTTTATCCAAGTAATAGGTCATTTATAGCTTTCTATAGCTTATCTAGCGAGAAGATAGGGTGGACCTTAATTAAATCTAGGAGCTTTACTTTATATAAGTTGCCTCTCTTTTTAAGGAATTTGTATGGTCCTGCTATCTAATAGTCTAGCTTATAGCTAGGCCGTTCTATCTTCTAGTTCTTTGTTATAACCTAGACCTTATCACCTACAGTAAAGTCAGGCTTACGCCTATACTTATTTGCCTACTATTCTATTAATTTTTAGGCCTTTTTTAGGTTTATATGGGCTGCTTTCTAGGCTTCTTCTAAGCGTTTAGCGTAATACCATGCTTCCTTATAAGGTAGTTTTTCGCGTACGGTCTATGGGCCTTCCAGTCTTTCCCAGTTAAAGCTTATATAGGGTAAATACCCTATTTCTAGCTAGATAGGTGCAAATCCTATAGAGTTATAGGGTAGGGTAGCCTAGGCGTAGTTTATTAGAAGTAGCAGTTCGGCCTAATTGTCTTAAAAGTAGTTAATAAAGGGTCGGAGTCTCTAGTCTAAATACTAGTTTATAATCTCCGTCTAGCCGTCTATCTGGAGGTAATATGCCATAGAAAGCTTTAGCTTAATGCCTAGAATCTAAGTAAACTCATTCTAGAAAGCCAATATAAACTATAGCCTATAATTGGATATAATAGTATCTGGTAGTCTGTAAATTTGGTAGATATAATAGACATATAGTCGGGCTGCCTCTTTAGCATTAATATTCTTATAATAAGGGATTAAGAATAGGCGCTTACTAAAGCAGTCAACTATAACTATAGCCATATTATATCTATTACAGTCTATAGGTAGCTTATAGAAATCTATAAATATATACTACTAGGGGCGCTCTAGTATTAGAAGTGGTTTTAATAGTCCTAGGGTTTTATCTCGTGGAATTATAGACCTATAGCAGTCGTTACAGTTTTATATATAGCGGTTAATATCTATAACTATTCCAGGCTAGTAGTATCAATCGCCAATAATCTTACGGGTTTTGTTTTTTCTAAAATAGGCCATAGAGACCTAGGTATAAGCTTCAGCAATAAGCTAGGTCTATAAGTTCTATTCCTCAGCTACTACTAGCCGTTTACGGTACTTAAGGAGTCCGTTTTTAAGGGACAATAGGCTTATAGCGTCCTTTATCTTTTTACGGTACTCCTATAGAGTTTACCTGCAGTAATTTATTAATAAGGTTAAGTTCCATAGAGTTAACGGGATATATCTCGGCGTCTAAAGAGTCTATATTTAGCTCTACCCGTATCTAGGGTTTAAGGTGCTCTAGTTATAATAGCATCTAGGTCCATAATAAGATCTTTATAGCTCTTTAGTTATCTAGGTCCTATCTATATATTATAAAAGCGTCCGCCCGGTTTATAGCGCCTAGCCTATATATAATTAAGAAGTTAAACTAAGATAGGATATCCGCCTATCGCGCCTACCGGACCGTAAGGGCCTTTATTATTATAAAGTACTCTAAGGCCTAGTAGTCTAAAACTACCTAGATAGGTTTAGGGGTCCCTTTTAGCTATACTCGCTAGTACTAAAAGTTAGAGATAATAGCTAGCATTTCTTTATTATAAATTGGGTAGTTTAGCTTAGCATCTACTATAGTCTTTAAGTAGTAAGCAATAGGGTGCTATTGTCCGTCCATCTATTTCTAGGAATAAATGCTAGTAATAACACTATCTAAAGCATCGGTTTCTAGTATTAAGGGCCATTCTAGGTTAAAGTGGGCGAGTAAGGGAGCGGAGAGCAGTCGTTTCTTAAGCTTATTAAAGGCCTACCTATATGCGGTATTAAAGTAAAAGGGCCGGTTCTTTTAGATAAGGAGGCTAAAAGGCTAAGTAATTCTACTATAGTTCTTAATAAAGTATTAGTAGAAGTTATAGAAACCTAAAAATAACTATACCCCTTTTACGGTCCTTAGGGGTTCCTACTAGTTAATTACGGCCATCTTTTCTAGGTCTGCCTTAATTCCGTCCATACTAATAATAAACCCTAGGTACTTTATACACTTAACACTAATTTCTAATTTCCTAATATTAGCCTAGAGGCTAGCCTTATAAAGCCATTATAGGACCTTATAGACATGCTCTTTATATTTTAACTCATTTTTAGAGTAAATTATAATATTATCTAGGTAGGCCGTGTAGAAGTCGTTAAGGTAGTTAAAGAGTATATAGTTTATATATTACTGGTACATAGCCAGTCCATTAGTTAGTCTAAAAGGAAGTACTTTATATTTATATAATCCGTAATGGGTCTAAAATATAGTAAGATATTTAAATCTAGGGTCTATTCTAATTTGGTAAAAGGTCTAATAGATATTAAGCTTTATAAAGATCTTAGCTCTACTTATTTAAGCTAGTGTCTTATTTAGTAGGGGTAACGGATAACAGTCCTTATAGGTTATATTGTTTAGCTTATAGTAGTTAATATAGAAACAAAGTCCTCTATTTGGCTTTTTAGTAAAGAGAATTAGTGTGGCAAAAGGGGCTTAACTAGGCTTAATAAATCCCTTATACAGGTTATTAATAAGGTACTACTTAGTGGCCTATAATTTAGCAATAGATTGCTGGCGAAGGGGGGTATAATTAAGGGAGTTTTCCTTATCTGGTTTAAGCTTGGTCTTGTGGTCGTATAGTTAGTAAGGCGGTAGCATATTTAATACTACCTTAGAGAATATATCCTTAAACTTTTGGTATTAATAGGGCAGTTTCTATTTTACTAGCTCCTTATTTATAAGCTTGCCTTTCTTTCTATTAAGCTTGCCTTCCTTTTCCGTAATTATTTAATTAATTTTATATAAGCTGGTTATAAAGATAATAGTATTAGGTTAGACTAAGTTCTGGTAGAATCCTATGGTGCTAATATAGCAGATATTAATTGGTGGGAGGTCTATAGGATTCTTTACGGGCTTTTATTAAACCGTATTTTATAGTATAGGGTTTATAGTCTTCCTTAGCTTATATTCTATTTTTTATAAGTTATCCTTCTAGTTTATTGGTTTAGTATGACGTCCTATAGTTTTAGCCTTTCTTTATAGATATGTAGGGCCTAAGTTCTCTATAGGGGGTTTAGCTAAGCTACTACTAACTTCCTTAGTCTTTAGTGCGGGTGGCATAATATAGGTAGTCTAGGGGTGGCGTAGTATACGGATCCGTTATAAATTAAGCTGTATATCTTTCTTAAAGGCCTAGTCCCTATGTATAGTATTAGCCTAGTAAATGGTATTAATCTAGGCCTATATAAGGGTTTCTATTATAATGCTAATTTCTTTTATAAAGGAAGGGGTTAGGGGTAGAGTTTTAGGCCAGATAAGCCGTCTACTCTATATATTAAGCTATAAGCCTAAATAGGCTAGCTATTTTCTTTTTAAGATTATATTGTGGCTTCCTAGGTCCGTAATAAGGAAGGGGACGTTATACTGCCTTTGTCTGTTAACACAAAGGTAAATCCGCAAGATAGTCGTAATAGATAGCCCTATCCATCCATTATACCCGCGAATAGGAATTGGCTTAGGTAGTTCTTTAAGGGATATATTTAGAAATTTAGCCAGCTTTACGGCGTACTAGGTATCTATTAAGGTAAAGGTATTTACTCTAGAGTTAGCTAAAGCAGAGGTTAAAACTTAATATCTATTACAGAATAAAGTATAAGGGATAGTGCAGCTTCTTCCCCTAACTAGCTAACCCAGATTAATATATAACATATTAATCCATTTTAACCCTAAAAAGGAGTCTTCCTCTAGGGGTTCTCTTTTTCTAACTCTATACTATCTTTCTATATTAACAGAACCTCGTCCATTTTTACTTTTGTTAGGTAGTCCTTAGCAAAGTAGTCCTTCTAGCCGTATAAAAAGCAGGCTCCTTAATTACTAAGAGCCTATCTACAGGGGTTGCTATATATAGGTTAAGTATACGCCAGACCCGCAGCAGGGCTAGCTATACGGCTAGCCGCTAGGTTAACGGCAGGTGGTATAGTTGGTGCTATAGGGGTTATAGATCTTACTAGGGCGCTATAGCCCGTTTTTATAGTACTTATATTTTGGTTGGTAGAGCTTCTTATCTTATACTGCTTAGTATATACCTTAATTTAATAGAGGCCCTAGTTAATAGCTAGGCACTAGTCCGTAAGTTCCTTTAGCGTCTATACAGTAGTATAAACCAGTAGTACGGCGCGCTGTAGGTTTAGGGTAAGCTTATTAAAAAGGTCCAGCATTAAATCTTCTTAGGGGATTTAAGCCTATCCGGCTAGGTATAGAAAGCGGGTCTAGAAGACCAAGAAGGTCTCTATTATTTTTATATTAAGGGCTTTATAATTAAGGCGGGTGTTCTATATCTTAAAGGGGTCCTTATAAATAAAAGATAGGTAGTTAATTATCTCTTCTCTAAAGAGGAAGGGGTCTACTAAGTCCTAGGCATATCGCGGACGTAGATATATCTATGCGTCCCCGCTAGTACGGCTAAAGACATAAACTATTTTAGCTTAAGTAGTAGGGAAGTAGTCCATATTGACTTTAAGCTTGTCTTATAGTTAAAGCTTCCAATTATTAAATATAGGGTTAGTTTCGTCTGTAAGTAATAGGGGGTCCATAACCTTTATAGACCGTGATAACACTAGTACTATACGTTAGGCTAGGGTCTTAAGGACTATAGCAAGTCTTTAGGTATTTAATAACTCCTTACTAGATGTAGGAGTGTCTCTGGTTTTAAGCAGCTCTTAAAACCGTTTAATTTTGGTATTAGCTACTGCAAGTTCTTCCTAGGGGGTTAAAACGGCGACTGTTTTACTATTAGAGGTATTTAAGGGTCCTGCAGCTGCTTTACTAACTACTATATTTCTTAGTATAGTAGTAGGGGTGTTATATAATTTCCGGTGTTTATTTATTTTCTAGGGGTTCTGGTCCATGCGTGTCCTGTCCTTAGGGTTTATATGTTATTTATATTCTTTTAGTTTTATCCTGTGCTTATAGTCCTAGTAATATCCTTAGGGTCCTATTTTATATCCTTATCCTTTTTATAGTCCGTAAATATATTTAAGTTCCTTCTTAGGAAGAAAGAGTAAAGATAAGCTTTGGATAATATTAGCGACTTAGTTAATCGAGGTATAAGTACGGCAAGAGGATCGCGCAAGCCTATATAATTAGATTATCTATAAACGAGGATCCAAAGCTAGAGAAAGGAAAGGGGGAGGGACGGAGGCGCTGCTCGAAGCTATATATAACCCTTTAATCACGTAACCGCAATCTGCCATATTCTGCCAGCACCGTAACATCTACTGCTATAGAGACGTAGTAATTTTAGATATATAGTATCCAGAAGCGTATATATAAGCAGCTTATTCTTATAAATAATAATATTTACACTCTTATACGAGCCTTTCTGGCTAGGTAAGTCTCTTTAGTAATACATTCAGGAACTATACTAACTCTTTAGTTATTAACTTTCTAATCCCCGCCTAGATACTAATTTGGAACCTAGGGATAATACTAAGGATAGTAATAAAGATAAACGTTCTCCCCGCCAGTCCCCTAGCCATAGTAGTCTATTTAATTCCCACCACTTTAAAAAGAATATTGATAAGAATGCTAATGCTTTTAGGGATAGAAGTGCTAATAATACTGCTAATAATAATATTAAAATGGAGGAGGAGGCTCCTATTACTACTTCTAGTATTTAAGTTATTATCTTATTCTTTCTTTCTTCTTATAGGATAGCTTTATATAGTGTCTCTCTGGTACCTTTAGGATACCCTAGTACTAGGAATTAACTTTATACTTTAGGGATGCCTCTATTCTTATTTTTGGTAATAGTCCATATAAAAGCAGCATACTGCTATAATCCCCATATATAATTAACGGGTAGTGCTCTTATAGGTACTTTATAATTCCTTAAAAAATTTAAATCCTTATTCTGTATCTTTTTGGTCCTCTTTATACTATTAACTTTACTATATATCTCTATTGCTAGACTAAATACTCTCCCTTTATCCTTAGGGAAACCATCTAAATCCCTAGGGCCTCTTCTTTTAGTGCTACTACTTATTTTTAAATAGCATCTTCTTTAAATAGTATCCCTAGTAGTTCTTATATAGATCCCTATAGCTTTCTTTTATAGGATTTTTGGATCCCTGTTATAATAGCAAAATATTCCCGTTTTTAATGCTTATACTTAACTTTATAGTTTTAATTTATGGAGCTTTCCCTATTGTTTTATCTATAGTATATCTAAAACCGTTACCAAATCCTAATTTATAGTCTTTAGGAAAGTTTTAATCACTATATTGCATTCTAGCTAAAGGTGCTCCTTAAGTTCCCAACTATTATACACCTAAGAGTATCCTTCCTAATAAACTAAAATTTTGCGTTTCTTCTAATGCCATCTTTAGTTTAAAATATCTTCTATATTCTATTCTAGTTCCCTATTAATTTTATTAGGTAAAGGCGGTTTTATACTATCTCTTCTCTAATATAACTCTAATAAGGAAATATAAAATATAGGATATATTAGATATAATTTTAGCAATTTTAATTTATAGGCTTAATTTCCTTTAGTTTTCTTAACTATTTTAAAGGGTCTAAGCCACTAGTGGTCCAGCTTCTTCTTAATACGTTTTATTTAGATATTTTTTATAAATAGCAAAACTTTATCTCCTATTTTAAATTCTTTAGGCATATATTTTTTATTATAGTACCTTTTTTATATAGATTAGGCGTCTAGTAAGTGCTTTTTAAGTTCTTCTTTATAAATTCTTATTTATTTAATTCTTTTAGACGCCGCCGGTGCCTCCCTTTTAGGAATAATGTCTTTAATATTTTAGGGATTATTTACTTTTGCCCCAAACAGTGCTTTATAAGGGGTTATTTTTGTACTGCTATAGATACTTATGTTATATATATATTGCGGTAAAGCTAACTATAATATCTAATTATCCCATTAATAATTAATATAGCAGTAGAGGTAGTGTTCTAATAACGCGTTTAGACGCTCTATTAGCCTATCTATTTATAGGTAGAAAGTAGTGCTTATCTTTTACTATATTTTTAATAAGAGATAAAATAAAGACTAAAATACGCTGTTAAATACGGTACCTCTATTAGATATAATTCCCCTTAGCATACTAAATAAGAGCTACCGCTCTAAAAACAGGTCTGCTAGTTCTGCTACTATAATTATTATTATAATAGCAAAGTACCCTAAAAACTTTATATATCTGTTAATAATTACTAAAATAGCGTTAGCAACCTCTCTAGTTCTTATTTTAGTAGAGGGTAAGCCTATTATAAAATCTATTGTTAATTTTAATATAGGTCCCTATGGAATAGGAAGCACTAATAACTTATTATATAGGTAACGCCTAAATATCTATGCCCTTTAGCATATATTATATCTTAATATATAGTCCTTAGCTTCTTTAGACATTCTATCTTAAAATTATTTCCTTTAAATGGCCTTAAGAGTCCTATTAGCACTATAGTGACCCCTAAAAGGGTTATTATAGAAAACCTTTAGAATTTTATCTTAAACTATTTGGTCCTTTAGGATATATATAGCACCCTTAAAGCATAATAGACCTTTTTAGTCTTGCTGCTATAGCTTCTTCGTAACTCTAGCTAAGTTAGTCTCTACTATATCTTTCTACCTCTCCCTAGAAATAAAGACGTCCCTTTATTATACTTAAAGAAGAAGATCTGGAAAGGTTTTATATAGATTACTTATTTCCATTTCGCCTACCGCTATTATAGACCCTAGGTATAGCATAAGACGTTTTAAACTATTAGTGCTAGTAGATTCTCCTACTATTATATAGTATGCTATACTGCGGATAGGTATCTTGCCTATCCTCTCTAGATCTAGAAATTTGTAGCTAATACGCTATTAAATTAAAGGTGCCGCGATACCCCTAGTATATCCCGTAGAATTCTTACTAATTCTAGGGTACGCTAATTTTATAATATTTGCTTAGTCTATAACCTAGTCTATAACTATATCCTGCGGCTCTATTATTATAGTGCTTTATAGCTATATTGTTAGGACCTCTGCCCTACTATAAAATTCTATGGTTTTAAGGAAAGATTCTTCTTTCTTTTTAAGCAAATTTTATAATATAGGAATTATTTCCCCTATACTGTCCTAGATTCTCCTAGTCTTATAATCTAGATATCTTAATAACCTATTAGCGGGATTTGTCTTTTCTAAGCGGTATATAATTTTAAAGTCGTACTATAATAGTGCCTCTGCCTATTTAGCTTATTAACCACTTAATACGTTTATAGTTATAAAGTATTATAGGCTATTATAGTCTGTAAGGACTTTAATAGGATAATTGCTTTCTATATAATAATATCACCAGCGCTTTATTACTGTAACTATTACGAGTAGCTCCTAGTTATATGTTATATAACGCTATTTTATAAGGGTTATTTTCCTTAATTAAAACGCCACGGAATGCTATTCTCCGTCCTTTAATTAAGATAAAATTGCCCCTAGGGTAAAGCCGGATATATTTATTTTAAGGTATATATATGGCTCCCAATAGAAGTGTATTGGGATTAGCACCAATATAAACAAATCTTTTAACCAGTCTATAGCCTACTTAGTGGCTTCTCTAAATATAAAGGGTCCTAGCTTCTTACTATTCTTAAATCCCTTTAGCAAATTGGTAATTAAGAATACCACTTATGTATAGTAAATAATAAACATTTAGTAGAAGTTTGCCGTGCCTAAAAAACCCTACTCTTCTCTAAATATTATAGGGTAGGGCTATTCCCTAATAGCGTTCACCCAGCTTTTCTTTATTAGCACTCTATTACCGCTAATAATAAAGCCTAAAAAATTAATACTAGTAGTATAGAATATGCATTTCTTTAGGTTTATATAGAGCTTATATTCCCATAGTTTTTTTTAGTACTATTTACACGTAGTATATATATGCTTTATAGTTATTAGAGTCGACTATAATATTATTAAGGTATACTATATATATTGTATCTAATAGGCCTGAATATTGCTAGTGCGTTAGTGAGCCTAAATGGCATCACTAGGTACTTAAAGTGGCCGTACTATATTTAGAATGCCGTTTTCCACTTATTACTGGCTTTAATCTAGATTTAATAGTATATATCTTTTAGATCTAATTTTGTAAATATCTTTACGCTTAATAGTCTGTTAATAAGCTCCCCTATTAAGGGTAGTAGGTAGCAATTCTTTATAGTAATCCTGTTAAGCGCCTAATAGTTAATATAGAAATATAGGGTCCTATCCTTCTTAGGTATAAATATAATTGGTGCCCCTACTATAAACAAGATTAAAATAACTATATCTAAACCTGGCCCATTAAATATAAACACTAAACCAGTAATAGTAGCTTAACCTATATATATAATGAATTTAGTATTTATTATAAAATCTAAAAAGCTTTCTAACTCTCCAATATTTAATAGAAATTAAAATAATTTACGTCCCTTTATAACTAAGCTCCGTCTTAAACTTTTAATAAACTATAACTAATACCCTACTAAAGCTAGCAAGGTTAGTTATAGAATGTCTTATTTAAGCAAAGACGCTATATAAACTATAGATCTATTCTTCTATAATAATATCTTTATTAATTTTAAAATCTTTATCCCTCTATTAGAATAAATATATAATAACGCTAGCCGCGAATATATAGCTGTTACTAAACTTAAAAACCTATAATAATAGAACTTAGACTTTACTAGCTTCTTTTTAGAATTTTTAGGCCTTATTAGCGAACTAAATTAAAATTAAGCCGCTAGAGTTGCTGCCCTCTAATAAGCTATTTTAGATAAGATTAGAGCCTAGTTAGTAGGTAAAGAACTACTAAAAGACCTATCTAAATTTGCTATAATATGTTAATAAATTAATAAGGACCTTTAATATAATAAATAGACTTATTTTCTAAAGCTAACTATACCTCGCGTTTAGAACTTAATAAAACTAGTATATACCCTAAAGCGTAATCCGTCTCTAAAACCTAAAAGCCCTATATATAACCCTATAGGCGTTAATACCGCTTAATCCTATATACCCTTAGGAACTAATAAATAAAGAACTTAAGCTATAAATAGAGTGTTACGGCGCTGGTGGAAAACGGTGGATTATAGCAGTGGATTGTAGCGGACAATCGTAGACAGTTTTAGACAATCTCGGACAGTATTACAGTACTAGCAAATTGCCACAGATTGCCGTAGATTGCGGTCACGTGACGCAAGGATTGCATAAAACATTAAGCGGCGCTGCTCTTCTTCTCCTTTCCTTTCTCTAGCTTTGGATCCTTGTTTATAGACATTCCAATTATATAGGCTTGCGCGTCCATCTTGCCATGCACGTGCCTTAATTAACTAAGTCGCTAACATTATCCAAAGCTTATTATTACTCTTTCTTCCTAAGAAGGAACTTAAATATATCTATCTATAAGACCATAAATAGGACAAGGACACAGAATAGGACCCTAAGGACATCACCAGGACCACAAGGACAGGACAGACCTAAGAACCAAAAAAAACATAAATAGAACGCAAAACCTAAGAATAGGACACACACGGACTAGAACCCCTAGAAAATAAATAAACACCAGAAATTACCTAAAACCCTTACCACCATGCCAAGAAATACAGCAGCTGGTAAAGCTACTGTAGGACCCGCAAATACCTCTAATAGTAAAACAGTTGCCGTCTTAACCCCCTAGGAAGAGCTCGCAGCAGCCAATACCGAAATTAAATGGCTTTAAGAGCTGCTTAAAACTAGAGACACCCCTATACCTAGCGAGGAGTTATTAGACACCTAGAGACTTACTATAGTCCTTAAGGCCCTAGCCTAACGTATAGTATTAGCATTATTATAGTCCGCAAAGGTTGCAGACCCCCTATTACTTATAGACGGAACTGACCCTATATTTAATAACTGGAAGCTTTAATTATAGGATAAGCTCAAAGTTAATACGGACCACTTCCCCACTACTTAAGCTAAGATAGCCTACGTCTTTGGCCGTACCGGCGGAGACATACAGACGCACCTACGTCCGCGATATGCCTAGGACTTAGTAGATCCCTTCCTCTCTGGAGGTAAGATAATTAACCACTTGTCTTCCATCTATAAGGACCCCTTTAAGGTATAGAACGCCTGCCTTAATTATAAAGCTCTTAATATAAAGACAATGGAGACCTTTTTAGCCTTCTAGACCCGCTTTCTGTACCTAGCCGGCTAAGCCTAAATTCCCCATAAAGACCTAATGCTAGACCTCTTTAACAAGCTTACCCTAGACCTACAGCGCGCCATACTGCCAGTTTTTACTACTGTATAGACGCTAAAGGTACTTACGGACCACTTCCTATCTATTAACTAAGGCTTCTGTTAAATTAAGGCACGAGCTAAGCGGTATAAAGCTAAAAACTCTTTAAACCAGACCATAAGCACTACATAAATGGCCTATAATACTCTGGCACAATCTGCAACTCCTATAGCACCAGCTGTACAGCCCGCCGTTAATTTAGCAGCTAGCTATACAGCTAGTCCTACTGCGGGTCTAGCGCACACTTGGCCTATATACAACGACCCCTATAAATAGGCCCTTAGCAATCAAGGAGCTTGCTTCTTATATGGCTAGAAAAACCACTTTATAAGGAATTACCAGACAAAGGTAAAAGCTAGTAAGGTTCTATTAATTTAGGAGAATAGTGTGGAGTTAGAAAAAGAGGAACCCTAGAGAAAGACTCCTCTTTAGGGTTAAAAGGAATTAATATATTATATGTTAATCTAGGTTAGCTAATTGGTAAAAGAAGCTGCACTATCCCTTATACTTTATTTTATAATAAATATTAAGTTTTAACCTCCACTTTAGCTAACTCTAGAGTAAATGCCTTTACCTTAATAGATACCCAGTGCGCCGTAAAGCTAGCTGAATTTTTAAATATGCCTCTTAAGGAACTGCCTAAACCAGTTCCTATTTGCGGGTATAATGGATAAATTAGACCACCTATTATAACTATTTTACGGATCTACCTCCGTGTTAATAGGCGAAGGTAGTATAACATCCCCTTTCTTATTATAGACTTAGGAAGCCATAATATAATCTTAGGAAGAAAATGGCTAGCCTATTTAGGCTTATAGCTTGACGTACGGAGTAGACGGCTTATCTAGCCCAAATCCCTACCCCTAACCCCTTCCTTTATAAAAGAAATTAGTATTATAATAAAAAACCTTATACGGCCCTAGATTAATACTATTTACTAGGCCAATACTATACATAGGGATTAGGCCTTTAAGAAAGATATACAGCTTAATCCATAATGGATTTGTATACTACACCGCCCCCAGACTACCTATGTTATGCTACCCGCACTAAAAATCTAGGAAATTAGTAGTAACCTAGCTAAGTTCCCTATAGAGAACTTAGGCCCTACGTAGCTATAGAGGAAGGCTAGGAATACCAGACGCTATACTAAACTAATAGACTAGAAAAACAACTTATAGAAAATAGAATATAAGCTAAGAAAGACTATAAACCTTATACCGTAAAATACGGCCTAATAAAAGTCTGTAAAGAAACCTATAGACCTTCCCCCAGTTAATATCTACTGTATTAGCGCCGTAGGATTCTACCAGAACTTAGTTTAACCTAATACTATTACCTTTACCACCAGCTTATATAAAATTGATTAAATAATTAAGGAAAAGGAAAGCAAGCTTAGCGGATAGGAAAGTAAGCTTATAGATAAGGAGCTGGTAGAACAGAAACTACCCCATTAATACCAGAAATTTAAGGACGTATTCTCTAAGGTAGTGTCCGATATACTCCTACCTCACCGACCGTATAACCATAAGATTAAGATTGAGCTAGATAAGGAAGACACCCTTAGGTATAGCCCTTTTTATTAGTAGTCTACTGCCAAATTACAGGCTACAAAGCAGTACTTTATTAATAACCTAAATAAGGGCTTTATTAAGCCTAGTTAAGCCCCTTTTAACTCGCCTATTCTCTTTACTAAGAAGCCAAATAAAGGACTTTATTTCTGTATTAACTACTGTAAACTTAATAATATAACCCGCAAGGACCACTACCCCCTGCCCTTACTTAATGAGACTCTAGCCTAAATAAGTAGAGCTAAAATCTTTACTAAGCTTAATATCTGTTAGGCTTTTTACCAGATTAGGATAGACCCTAGATTAGAAGACCTTACTATATTTTAGACCTATTACGGAATATATAAATATAAAGTACTTCCCTTTGGACTAACTAATGGACTAGCTACATACTAGCGATATATAAATAATATACTCTTTAACTACCTTAATAACTTCTATACAGCCTACTTAGATAATATTATAATTTACTCTAAGAATAAGTTGGAATATAAGGAGCATGTCTATAAAGTCCTACAACGGCTCCAAGAGGCTAGCCTTTAGGCCAATATTAGGAAATTGGAATTTAGTGTTAAGCGCATAAAGTACCTAGGGTTTATTGTTAGTATAAATGGAATTAAGGCAAACCCAGAAAAGACGGCTATAATTAACTAATGGATATCCCTAAGGACCATAAAGGGGGTGCAGTTATTCTTAGGGTTCCATAACTTCTACTAACGCTTTATTAAGAACTATAGTAGAATTGCCTGGCCCCTAAGCTAACTTACCCATAATAACCGGCCCTTTTACTTTAATACTGTATATAGGCAGGCCTTTAATAAGTTTAAGAAACGACTGGTCTCTGCTCCCTTACTTACCCACTTTAACCCAGAATGGCCCTTAATGCTAGAAACTAATGCCTTAGACAGTGTTATAGCTGGCATTTACTCCTAGAAGTAGACGGATAGAAAATGGCACCCTATTGCTTACTATTTGAAGACTATAATAGATGCTAAGCTAAACTACCTAATTCACAACAAAGAAATGCTAGCTATTATCTCTAGCTTTTAGCACTGGCGGATATAGTTAGAGGGAGCCCCTAAGCCTATTTAAGTAGTTTTAGACCATAAAGCCCTAGAATATTTTATAATAACAAAGGCCCTTATAGCCCAGCAGGTACGCTAGGCGGAGGTCCTATCCCAGTTTAACTTCCTAATTATATATAGGCTAGGTGCTACTAACTGTGCGGATGCTCTTATAAGGCGTGAATAGGACCTAGATAACTAGGCAGCTGCAAAGATCTTATTATGGACTTAGACGCTACTATAACCAGAATGCCTTAACCCCTAAATATAGGCAGAATTAAATACAGACCCTTTAAGCGCTGAGATATGTCCTATTGATTCTATAGAACTTAACCTTATTAATAAACTGCTGTAGGCAAACTGTATAGCCCCTTCTCTACAGGAGTATTATGAAAAGGCAAAGGATTCTACCAGCCCATAGTCCCTGGAAAATAGACTGCTTAAGTACTAGGAACGGCTAGTAGTAGCAGAAGAACAGAACTTATAGACTTAGCTTATCACTAAAGCACATGCTTAGGTCTCTACGGCCTACCCTAAAAAGAACAAGACCTATAAGATTATTAGTGACCGTTACTACTAGCCTAGAATAGTTATGGATATTAACCGCTATATACAGAACTGCGATGACTACTATAGGTCTATAATTCCATAAGATAAGACCCTAGGGCTATTAAAGCCACTCCCAATACCAGAACGCCCCTAGTAGTATATCTTTATAGACTTCTATAAGTTACCTATGGACCGCGATAGATATAATATGGTTATAATCCTAGTTAACCGCTTTGGCAAGCGCCCGTTCTTAATCCCCTATTATAAGAATATTAATGCTAAAAAGGTGGCCTAACTGTATATCTACTATATCTACCAAATTTACGGACTACTAGATACTATTATATCCAACTATAGGCCGCAGTTTATATTAGCCTTCTGGAACGAGTTTACCTAAATCCTAGGTATTAGGCTAAAGCTCTCTACAGCATACTACCCCTAGATAGATAGTTAGACGGAGATTATAAATTAATACTTAGACCAGAAACTCTAGCCCTTTGTTAATTACTTTTAGGACAACTAGAGCAAACTATTACCCATAATGGACTACGCCTAGGCAACTCTACCCCATAACTCTATAGGGTTTGCACCTATTTAGCTAGAAATGGGATACTTACCTTATATAAGCTTTAACTGGGAAAGACCGGAAGGACCACAGACTATATGCGAAAAACTATCTTATAAGGAAGCACAGCAGTATACTAGACGCTTAGAAGAAGCATAGACGGTAGCCTATAAGAACCTAGAGAAGGCCTAGAAATTAATAGAATAGCAGGCAAATAAGCACAGGCGTAAGCCCGACTTTACTGTAGGTGATAAGGTCTAGGTTATAACAAAGAACTAGAAGATAGAACGGCCTAACTATAAGCTAGACTATAAGATGGTAGGACTATATAAGATTTTTAATAAAGAAGGCAACTTATACAAGGTTAAACTCCTAGACTCAATTAAAGTCCACCTTGTTTTCTTACTAGATAAGCTATAGAAAGCTACAAATAACCCACTACCTAGATAAAAGAATAAGCCTCCACTACTAATTTAAGTTAATGGCAACAATAAATAGGAAGTTAATAAAATACTAGCCTATAAACTAGTATAAGGAATGCTAAAATACTATATCTAATGGAAAGGTTATAATCTAGACCCAACCTAGTACCCCGTCTAGAATTTTATAGGTTACCCCCAGAAGCTTAAAGAGTTCTATAACTAATACCCTAATAAGCCAGGACCCCCGAAGTATCTAGACAAGTAGATAGAGTACTAGTATAGCGAAGATAATAAGCTACCTGTTAAGCATACAGATAAGAACACCCTACGGACATAAATACGGACATATAAAGCCTAAGGGCAGGCTTTTTTAGAGGGGGGGGTAATGTTACGGCGCTGGTGGAAAACGGTGGATTATAGCAGTGGATTGTAGCGGACAATTGCAGACAGTTTTAGACAATCTCGGACAGTATTACGGTACTGGCAAATTGCCACAGATTGCCGCAGATTGCGGTCACGTGACGTGAGGATCGCATAAAACATTGAGCGGCGCTGCTCTTCTTCTCCTTTCCTTTCTCTAGCTTTGGATCCTCGTTTATAGACATTCCAATTGTATAGGCTTGCGCGTCCATCTTGCCGTGCACGTGCCTTGATTGACTGAGTCGCTAATATAGAGAATGCTTTAGATGCGGTAAAAAGAGATATATTTAAAGAAATTATAGAACCTACCCTTTTAAAAAGGTCCGCTATAGTTCCTTCTAGTCCTTAACTTATACTCTCTCTATAAATTATACTTAGTTGCCATAAAGTATCTCGCCTTTAGTTAACTTGGAAAATAAATTATCCTAGGGCTAAGTTACGCTTTAGGATAAAAAGTAGAAGAGTATAAGTGTCTAGGCTCTTCTAGCGCTAATATATAATATAACTCCCTTAATATACTTAGCAAAATTTAAATACTTAGAAAATAGAAGGAAATATAAATCCTAATAGATAGCGGAGCTACTAGTATAGGCTTTATTAATATAAACTATATAAAAACTTAACGCCTAAATTTAGGGAAACTTAATAAGCCCTAAGCCCTATAAGGCTTTAATGGTAAACCCTTAATATATAGCAAATTAATATACTATATTTTAGTAAAAATATAGATAGGCGAATACCTTAAATATATTTCCCTATTTGTTATACCTTTAAAGTAATATAAAGTTATACTTAGATATAAATAGCTAAAACTGTCGGGAATATATTACGTGTCGCCGCGGCACTAGCGTGGCGAGGAGCCTTAAGCTCCTCGCCCTTTCTCATTACAAGAATTAATAAGCTTTTAACCAACATCACTGTAACCTACTTAAGTAGTTGTTATTGGTGAGTCATCCTGTGTGACCAATACTGATTAGTGGTTGAATATATAGTCAACTATAGACCAGCTAGGTTTTTGAACAGAAGAGACAGTCTCGTGTAGGGGTGCCATATACGCTCATATGGAATGGATCCCGGTGATACTGTGCTATCTTAGACTTACGGAAAACTAGTAATAGAAGTGTCACTGAGTACTAGGAGATACCAAGTTGCGTCCATTATGCAGAACAACCACGTTTACGAAGATTTGGTTGAGTACTTTAGGTTAGAAGTGTTACTGAACCTATGGTCCCAAGTTAACGTCTAAAACGTAAACAACTACCTTAACACCCTCTGTGTACCTTTGCAGATTGTAGGATTATGATTAATACTAAACTATACATTAAACAACCTTTATTTTCCTTATTTTTAATTAACGAAATAGTAGTTATTATGGCGTTGACCTACCTAAAGAAGTATAAGGAAGACATTAACCTAGAGATATGGAATACTGATATAGCCAACCTTAAAGATACTAATGAACAAGACTTAAACAGATTCTTATTACACCGTATGGCACACTACAAAGACAGCGAATATAATGATACTATGCTATGGTACTGCATAAAGGAGGACTTTGTTAGATGGATAAAGGGAACATGGACTCTTACAAAGAAGGATATTGTACAAGACTTCCGTAACTTCTTACAGGAGTATGGAGTGTTTATACCTATGGATGGGGGTACTATTAGAGATAATATTTAGGAGTAGGTTATTAACGTAAAAGAAGAGCATAAATGGACTCTATAAGAGATTAAGCACTAACTACGCACTATGAGGAAGCTTAACTCACGATGGAATCTAAGCAATATACTAGTAGAAATGCTTCTACCCCTGTCTTTAACTCCCTTGTATCTACTAATTTAACCCATAACCTTAACTACTACCCTTTAGCAAGTATATGATCCCCCTGCTTCGCGAGTTAACAGCCTTTAGACTCCACCGACTAGACCTATGTCCCTACTGCAGCCTGTAATGTAACTCCCTTCTCCATCTTAATCTTAAATTAGAGGCATTTTAAAATTGCTTATAGAACTTACGAAGCTCTATTTAGATTAGGAGAATAAATTTAGCAGGGAATTATATAATATTCTTAATTCAAAACTGCGTATCTTCTATAACTGTTACTAGAAGATAGGAATAAAGTCTAATTAATACTATAACGCCTATTCTGTTATGCTCAAAGGCCAAGCTAGTACCTTTTATTATGATCATTTGGTAGGAAAAGGATACGATTTTAACCGCATAATATATAAGTTAAGGTGCCACTTTGAAATAGAAGAGAATAAGCAATAGTATATATTGGAGTGGAGAGAGACTATCTTTCTAAGGATTATTGCTACAAACCTAGGTGTTTCTTAGCTTGATTGTCTTTAAAAGCTCTTTAATTGACTTTAGACGATTTAGCGTAGTTTATCCAAATTATATTAAAAAGACTTTAGCCTACATGATTAAGTTATTAGCGTATACTAAGGTATTAAAGAATATAACCTCGCTCTCTTTAATCCTGCAAATACTTATAAAGGTGTGTGTGCTTAATTAAGATCTTCTATTAGCACTGCTCTACGCTCTTAAGAAGTATAGTAATTTAACGCCTAACTTTAACCTACTTTGATTAACCCGGCTGACCAACACGATCATAACTGGACTGATTAAATATATAGTGGCCGTGGTAGGCAATATAGTAGAGGGTATAATTAACGACCATAAGGCAAAGGTGGAGGTCCTTATAGAGGTTTATTTTAAAGTGATTGCTAGAAGAAGTGCTACGTTTATAAGAAACCAAATTGCTGGTTAACTAGGTATTCTCTTAATAAGTAAAAGGAGGCATATAATAAGTTTTGCCAGAGTGCAAGAAACGTTGGAAATTATAAGGTCACTGCGGCCTACTTCCAAAGCTTCCTGGTTTAATATAAAGGCGTAGAGGATCTTAAGGGTGAGGTTAATAAGGCCAAACAGCTCCTTATAGATATAGAAATTAAGGACTACTCTTCTAACCAATACTTTACTAAGTATAGTGAGGTAGATGGCATATAAACTATTACTATTCTTAATAACTAATCCACGCTCCATGCTATTATGAAGTTAGACATCTTTAATAAGCTAAAGGAGAGTTCTATATTCTCCTTTAACAATAGATACTCAGCAAACGTCTTCTATGGTATTATGCCAGATACTAGAGCCGCAGGAGTATCTATAGCAGGAGAACCTTAAGTTCGAGCTCTTTAGCAGCTTAATAGCTCTGTTTAGATTGACCAATTAACGGCAGGCTAACATACAATTTATTTTAGCAAGGGTACTGCAATCTCTCTTGGCACAATTAGGGTTAAAACCCCCTTAGGGTATATTATCTTCCACGTTATTCCCATAAATACCCCGTTTCTATTTTATATTAGAGACATAGATAAATTAGGTGTTAAGCTTAATAACCTTAAGAATATACTCGTTTAGGGAGATAATTGGGTGCCTATTGTGCGCAAATAGGGTCACCCCTAGTTGCTCCTTTATTAACTAGAAAAGAGTGTTGCTTAGAGCTACTTAACTAAGTTAGAGCTACGTTAACTACACTATTGTTTTAGCTACCTATTAGTTTATAGATTGCTTAGGGTTCTTTAGCGAGCAGGTTATAAAGTCAAGGCTAAAATAATTAAGCATCTTATAAAGTACTGCTATTACTGCCAAATGAACCAGAAGTCCCCTGGCCGATTTAAGTTCACCCTTAAAGATAACTACGACTTTAACTTCTATATTATTATTGATATTATATATCTTAGCGGCAAGCTAGTACTCTAAGTTGTTAACCTCTTAACCTCCTTTTAAGCCGCATGTTTCCTAAAGGATATATTAGCTAGGAACGCATAGGATACTCTTTAATTATACTAGATTAATATCTACCTAGGACCCCCTAATTGAGTTATTTATAATATAGGAAGGAACTTCTTATCTATAGAGTTTCGGCAATAGGCGAAGGCAATGGAAATTAAGGTTAAGGAAGTCCCTGTTAAGGCACACAATAGTATTAAAAAAGTAGAACGATATTATACGCTATTACAATAAGTATATAAGATTATTTCTTCGGAACTAGAGGGCGCTAGTAAAGAGCTTATCTTACAGATAGCTATTAAGGCTGTTAATAATTCCGCTGGCCCAGATGGGCTCGTACCTATATTACTAGTCTTTGGCGCCTACCCTTAAATAACTAATAATTCTCTACCATCCCTATTTGTTACGTAACGAGCGGAGGCTATTCGCAAAGTAATAAAAGAGGTGCGATGTCTCTATGCCACGCGCCAGGTTAACGACGCACTAGGAATAAGAAATGGCCCAAATACCTTAATTACGCTCAATCTGCCACTCCAATCTAAGGTACGCGTATGGCGTAAAAAGGGAGGATAGTTAGGCCTATATAAACTCATTATAATTAATAGTTAGACTTGTACTCTTTAGATGCCCTATAGACCTACTTAATTCCGCTTAACCGTTGTTAAGCCTTACTACAGAAACGATAGTTCTGAGCCTTTATAGGATACCCTAGAGGATACCCCAGAGGAGAACTATAATTAATGTACTTTAGAAGGTAACTATAATCCTAATGCAATTATAGCAGATGTGCCACAACTATAACGCGGTAGAGGTTGCCTAAAGGGATTACGAAATTGCTAACACCTTATCAATTTTGAAGAGCAATTTATTACTGCTATTAAGAGTAGAGATGAGTTATTAATGGCCTTTATAACAGCTAAAGAGAAGGCTAACTTTAAGCTCGCAAAACAGCTCTAAAAGGAAGGCTATATTATAACTCTAGAAGCTCCTTTCTAAGCATCTAACAAGTAGGAGATCGACAGTCTTATTATAAGAGGAGTCTTTAAATTTAAGAAGTATAACCCTACTAAGTTTAATGGAGTTTGCATCTTTAAGTTAAGAATAGTTAATAAGATTAAGGGCAAAGCTACCAACACCCCATTTAAGAAGTTAAGACTGGTCATTTAAGGTTATAACAATAACGGCAAGGAAGTAATTCTTACGCAATCCCCTATAATTTAACAAGCTAGTTAGCGAGTTATTGTTACGCTAGCTCCCTTCTTAATAAAGAATGGAATGGCGGTTTATTTATAAGATATTACTTAGGCCTATACCCATTTAGAGACGCGCTTTTAGCGCTTAATACTAGCATACCTTCTAGAGCAAATTCGCTACCAATATCCCAAAGATACAATTATGGTTATACTTAAGCTATTATATAGAATTGCAGAGGCAGGAACTTATTAGTAGGCTACTTATAATAAGCACTATAAAGAGAAGCTCTTAATAACTATTTCTATATTTAATCCCTACTTCCTTATTATAACTATAGGAACTCCGTTTGGAATCGTTAGCATATAAACCAACAATATAATTATCTTAGGAGACGACCAATTCTCAGCTCTTAAAGAAGATAAGTTAGTAAAGGCAAATCTTATAGTAAAGCTAAAGGAAAAGCTTAACTTAAAAATACTATTACTCTTTAATAGATGCATCCTCTCCCTAAACAAGGATTCTATTACTTTGCGCTAGAAGGGTTAAGGCAAGAAAATTAACATTATTAATATTAATTCTCTAAAGCAAGGATATATAGAGCAACGCGCTTATGGAGCTTATGTTGCTTCTATTTATTAACCTAAGGCTTTATTTAATCTCTCTATTGCTGCTTAACACCAGGAACCAACTAAGGATAATATTCTTGCCCTAAATAAGCGTCTTTCCTGGCAAATGAACCATCTTAATTAGGGACTACTCTATATGCCTATTAATCTTCCTACCACTAAGCTCTTTATATTTGTTAATAGATCGTTTATAAATAATAAAGATTTTAGCTCCTAGCTAGGATATAAGATTATTATCACAAACGAATCTACTAGAGAAAATGACTTTATAATCCACAGTAATCTTATCTACTAAAGCTTAACTAAGAGTAAGTATGTCACTTAAAGCGTTCTAGCGTTAGAGATATATGGAATGGTTAGCAGAGTTAATATAGCAATTACAATTAGAACTACCCTAAAAATAATTATAGATTAACTTAAACTTCCTATTATCCCTATAATTGTATATACCGACTTATATTCCCTCTATAAGTGTTTAGTCAAGCTTAGTACTATAAAGAAAAAGCGCCTTATAATTAACATTATGGCACTTTGGCAATCCTACAAGTGGTAAAAACTCTTTAAAATTTAATAGATTAATAGCCAAGATAACCTAGTAGATGTAATAATAAAGGCAAACCCAAACAAGGCTCTAGAAACGTTTGTTAACATAAACACTCTATATATATAAGTTAAAGGTTAGGTTAAAAGGGAGTAAGAGTAAGACTTTGTGATAATGCTAGAGCATACCACCTGCGGTATTCTGCGGACCCTGACTTCAAGCCAGCCAATTAGGATTTTCTATGCCCGGCATGGAAAATCGCCATTGGCTCACTTATACTTAGTGCCTTAGCGGCCTTAATATAATATCTACCCTAACTTCTAATAACTAATTAGGATTTTCCATCTCCGGGATAAAAAATCGCTATTGGTTTGCTTACTACTAGCGCCTTAGCGGCCCTTGTAATATGTCTTCCTACTACTCCCTAATAATTCTTTTTTGGTTTAAAGGCATTTGTGCAAGCCGTTACATATTACAATGGCAATAGTAAGTAAGGAGGATTGATATTTGTTATACTGGCTAAGCGGTATATATATATAGGTGGTAACCACAAAAGAAGAATTGCCAGTGTTGGGAATATATTACGTGTTGCCGCGGCACTAGCGTGGCGAGGAGCCTTAAGCTTCTTGCCCTTCCTTATTACAAGAATCAATAAGCTTTTAACCAACATCACTGTAACCTACTCGAGTAGTTGTTATTGGTGAGTCACCCTGTATAACTAATAAAAACAACATAACCCTTTAATTAGCTAGGTTAAAGAAATACTAAAGTTCTATATAATCTACTGCTAAAGTTATTATCTAAAAAACTATTTATCCTATAAATATATAACGTATTCCACCATCACCTCGGTCACACCATCACCTCGGTCAAAAATGCTTGGCACCACCAACTATCCTATTAACGCGACATGTCTCAACAACAAAACGCGCCAGCGCTAAACCAAGAAGGCAGAATTAAGCTTGCCCTTCTTGCCTATTATAATCGCGAATTTAAAAGCCTCTAACGTGCTGCCAACGCGTTTAATGTACCATCTTCAACGTTAACTGATTGATACAACGGAATCGCAAATCTCCAAGATAGACGCAACGGCTGCTATAAGCTCACCTCAACCAAAGAGCAGACGATCGTCCAATACATCCTCGACCTCAATTCGCGAGGGTTTTCTCCCCGGCTGTGTAAGGTGGCAGATATGGCGGATAAACTATTAACTGCGTGGGGTAAAGAGCCAGTAGGCAAGCGCTAGGCAGAGAGGTTCGTAACGCGTTTAGATAAGCTTAAAATAGCCTTTAATCGAGCGAAGGACCGTTAGAGAATACTCCAGGAAGATCCTAAGGTGATTAGCGCGTGGTTTAAGCTTGTTAAGGAGACCAAAACTAAGTACGGCGTCCAGGATAATAACATGCATAACTTTAACAAGACAGGCTTCCAAATGGGCGTTATTGGGTCTATGAAAGTTGTCACGGGTTCTAAGAGACGTGCTCAACCTAAGCTTGTTCAGCCAGGCGATTAAGAGTGGGTTACCGTTATCTAGAGCATCTGCGCCACTGGGTATACAACCCCACCTTTTATTATCTACAAAGGGCGCGTCCATATCTCAGCGTGGTATGAGGAGACGTCTATACCGCGTAACTAGAAACTTTTAGTCTCTAAGAATGGCTGGACAAACAACGAGCTTGGAGTCGCGTGGTTAAAGCACTTTGACGCGCATACAAAGGCATATTAGGTGGGGGGGTACCGGTTACTTATCTTAAACGGTCACGAGAGCCATCAATTGCAGCTTTTTAAGGATTACTGCCTTAAAAACAATATCCTTACGCTCTATATGCCAGCCCATTCGTTACATATACTTTAGCCGCTAGATATAGTTTGCTTTTTACCGTTAAAGCTAAAGTACTCTTATCGCGTTAGAGACTTAACATATTGGCGCATCTTCTATATTAATAAAGAAGGCTTCTTACCAGCCTTTAGAGACTTGTTTTTTAATATATTTACAATAGAGAACTATAAGAAGGCCTTTAAGGCATTAGGGCTAGTCCCTACAGACGCAGCTGTGGTCCTTAATCGCCTTAAAGTACGGTTGCGTACCCCGCCAGCACCCTTACCACTAGAGATGCTGTGGCAGTCAAAGACCCTAAGCAATACGCTTGAATTTGGATCGCAATTGAAGCTTATAAGCGACTCTTTTACTAGATCGCCTATAACAGCCTAGAACGGGTTCTTACAGCTTATTAAAGGCGCTAAACTAATACTACACTAAAACGCGCTTTAAGCCTCCCGCATTACTGAGCTTAAAGAGCAATTAGTAGTAATAACTAAGCGAAAAGCGCGTAAGAGGAAGCGTATCTAGAAAGGTGGCATACTAGAGTATGGGGAGGCAGCTGATCTAATAGCTCCTAGACCGTCTACGACGGTCCAGCCATTGAAGAAGGCTTGTAGTAGGGATGGTTAAGACAGAGCTCAACCAGCTCTACAACGCTGTGGAAATTGTAGAGGGACTGGGCATAATACGCGAACGTGTTAAGCAGCTAAAGGGGAGTCTTCTAAGTTAGATGCGAGTACTTAGTATATTTTTTCAGATAGTTCCTGTAGCGATAATAACGATACAGAAACATAAGTTGGTAGCGCTAAGCATTTTTGACCGAGGTGATGGTGTGACCAAGGTGATGGTGGAATACGTTATACTAAGATAAGCATAATTTTAAGATAGAATTTAAGCCTAGCATAACACTAAAGTTTGCTCTATTATATAGTATATTATAAAAGAACTGCTTATAATATAATAATACCTTAACAAGTATCTAGAAAAAGGATTTATTTACTCTAGTTAATCTCTATTCGCCTTATTTATACTATTTATTAAAAAGCTAGAAGGAGGCTTAAGATTCTATATTAATTATTAAGCTCTAAATATAATTATAATTTAAAACTAATATCCAATTCCCTTAATTTAAGAGACGCTTAACTAATTAATAAAGACATAGTACTTTATAAAGCTTAATTGTAAGGGCGCGAAGAGGCTTTAGGGAAGATTTAAAGGAATGATATAAATTCTATCTAAATCTAAGGGTATATAGCTCTTTAAAGAGAACAAGACGTTGCGTAAAGAAGAGAAAGGAATATAGGAAACTTGTAACTAAATATTTGGGGTCTTAGCAGCAGACGCATAGGCATAAGCCCACGCGGATTTTAATAAGTTTTAACTAAATTCCATTACGTTAGTGGAATTTAGTGAAATTTAATTAAGTTAGCGGAACTTAGTAGAAAATGGTGGATTATAGCGGATAATTATGGACAGTTGCAGATAGTTGTAGACAGTTATAAACAGTTTATAAACAGTTTTATACAGTTATCTATTAAGTGTTTTACTAAGACATTTCTACTATAACTAGGCTAGTCCCATTATAGTACCCCCCTTTTTTAGCTAAAGGTCTAAAACAATTTAATTTAGTTAAGAATTTATAACTTATTGTGTTATAAGCGTTATAACATATTTTAAGTTCTTTCTAATTTTAAGTTTCCTGCTATTATGTTTCATGTCTTTATATTAGGTAGCAGTTATTTGCCTTTATATTATATCTATTTAGCTAGAGTAGGCCATAAAGGATAGTTCTTATAGAACTCTTTTACCAAGGTAGGCGCGTTAGCCTTAATCTGGTTATAGGTTTCCCAGGTTTACATTTTATATCCTTCCCACTTAACAAAAAGTTTAAATTATTTAAATCATGGTTTCCATTGCATATTATTAATTAAGTTAATAAAGTAAGAACCATTACCATTGTTAATAATTATAGGAGGTAGTAGTAGCACTTCGCAAGTTATAGGATTATCTTTTAAAGGTTGCAATAAGCTTATATAAAACGTTGGGTATATTTTTATCTTAGTTGGCAGTTTAAGCTTATAGGCGTATAGGCTTAGTTTCTTCTTAATTTAGTATAGGCCTACAAACTTCTAATTAAGTTTCTTTAAGGGCCATTAAGTCTTTAGATTTTATATATTTAGGTAGGCTATATTACCTTCCTTAAAGTCCTATACAGTAGCTTATCCTTTATTTACATGCCATTCCTATAACATTTAAGCGTATATTAATTCACTTTATAATAGTTCCATTAACTGCTTTATTTAATTAGTAAAGTTATATGCGTTAATTAACTAAATCTGTTTAATTATAGGTCCTGTTATATTAATTTCAGATTATAGTTTAAATCTAAGTTAAGGGTCTTATCTATAGGTCGCGTAGAACGGCGTCACGCCTATTAATACATTTATTATATTATTTACAGTAAACTTAGCTAAAGGTAGCCATTTTTCCTAGTTGTCTTATAGGTAGGAGTAGTATATTTATAAGTATTGTTCCATAATTGCATTTGCAATTTTAGTTTGGCTATTTATCTCTAGATAAAATATAGTTAAGAGTTATATTTAAATACTTAATTATTTATATAAAGCTTACCAGAAGTCTAAAATAAACTAGCTTTTATAGTTAGATACTATTATATTAGGAAGTCTGTGTAGCTTAAAGACATGCTTAATAAAACATTTAGCTACTAATATTACATTAATTAAGTCCATAGGAATTATATGTCACATTTTTATAAGGCGGTTAATAACTACTATAATATTTATAAACTTATTACTGTTAGGTAAGTTAACTATAAAGTTAATTAAGATATCGCGCCATCTTTGCATTAGAATTGGTAGTAGTTAAAGTACTCCTTACTTCTTTATATAAGAGGTCTTTCCATATACGCACATCCTATATACTTAAACGTATTTTTGTATATAGTTATACATTATAGGCTAGTAGTATACTTATTAAACAATTTTATAAGTTTTTATATGGCTAGGGTGCCCTGCTATAGGGGAGTTATATATAAATTTAAGTATCTTAAATTGTAAGGGTTTGGAATTCAGAACTATTATCTTCTATTAGTAGTATAATTAGTTATTTTATATTTTATATTTTATAAGTATAATATCCTTATACTATTATTTTCCTGTTTAAATCGCTTTTATTATATCTATTATCTATATATTATTCTTATATTTGTATTCTATTAGCTTATTAATTTCCATTTCCCATTTATTAACTTCTAATTTATTTCTATTAAGTTCTATATCTAGGAATATAGGACGTAGTTTTTTAAAACGTTTAGGAGGCAATAAGATCTATAATTAATTTATAATCCATTTATCCATAGCATTTATAGGTAGGTCCTATAATTATTATATTAATGCATTAGGCTTCTAATTAAGTTTACCTAGTTAGTATATAATCTTAAAGTTAAATTATAAAAGGTATTTAGCCTAATAAATTTAGTACTATATTAATTGCTTTATAGTTATAAAGTACTGTAGGTTCTTGTGGTCTGTTAATATATATATTAGGAATAACAATCCTTTAAGCTTAGGACGCTATTGTTTAAAACATCTAATAATTACAAGCAGTTCCTTATTATATATCTTATAGTTTAATTTAGTAGGGGCGAGTTTCTAGAAGAAAAAGGCTACTAGACATAGCTTACCGTCCTTATTATATTATGATAACACTCCCCCTAGCACATAATTAGACAAGTTTGTTTTAACAATATATTTAAGGTTAGGGTTAAAGTAGGCAAGAATTAGAGCAGTTATAAAACAATACTTTAGGTCGTTAAAAGCTTATTTATATTTAGTGGTCCATTTAAATTTTATATTCTTTCTTATTAGGTTTACTAACGGCTAAGCAGTTTCTAAAAAGTAGTTAATAAATTATTAATAGAAATTTGCAAATCCTAGAAATCCTTAAATATCTTATATATTACTAGGGCTTTCCCAGTTTATAATTACGGCAACTTTCTTAGGGTCCATTTTAATTCCGTTATAGGATATTATTAAGCCTAAGTACATAACCCCAGACGCGTAGAACTTGCATTTCTTAATATTACATTATAGGCCCGTATTTTATAGGCGTTTAAGGACCATTCTAATATATTTCTAATGTTTAGAAAGTAAGGACAAGTAAATTAAGATATTATTAATATACACGGTAATAAATACATTAAGGAATTTACAAAGCGTATTATTAATATATTACTAAAACATACTAGGACCATTCTTTATACTAAACAGCATTATTAAGTATTTAAAGAGTCCCTATTATATATAAAAATCTATATACTTCTCATCTCCTTCTTATATACAGATTTTATTAAAGGCTATAACTATATTAAGCTTTATAAAGTACCGTGCCTTTACTAAATAATTAATCATCTCTTAAATTAAGGGAATTGGATATTGGTTTTAAATCGTAATTATATTTAAAGCTTAATAATTAACACAGAATCTTAAGCCTTCTCCTAGCTTTTTAATAAATAGTATAGGTAAGGCGAATAGAGATTAACTAGGGCGAATAAATCCTTTTTCTAGATGCTTATTAAAGTATTATCGCATTATAAGCAATTCTTCCTATAATATACTATATAGCGGACCAAACTTTAGTGTTATACCCAGCTTAAGTTCTATCTTAAAATCGTGCTTATCTTAGTGCGGGGCTAGTTGGTCTGCAAATTGTCTTTTAAACTTATTAATTAAGTTGTGGTACTCTTTAGGTACAAGAGGTTAAGGATTAATATACTATTTCGGTTCTAGTACTTTCTTAATATCTTCTATAGTTACAGCAAAGATTTTATAATCTTATCTTTTTGCTAACAAAATAAAGGGTACGGCTTATATTATCCAAATTTTAAGAGGTTTTAATAAAACATCTTCGCATTCTTTATTACAATTGGCAGTTATAGATTTATTATATTAGCTTAAGGTTTATAGCAAGGGTAATTTATATTATATTAAATTTAAATAGTTATATGCATGTTTATAGGGCAAATGGTTTTTTAAGCAATAACTTTAGCAGTAAGTTATACGGAACTTTAGTGTTTCTTTAACCCAGCTAATTAAAGGGTTGTGTTATTTTAGCCATCTATATCTAAGTATGACTTTATATTGCTTTAAGGGTGTTACAAATAGGGAGATATATTTAAGGTGTTCGCCCATCCACATTTTTACTAGGGCGTAGTGCGTTATTTTGCTATATATTAAGGGTTTGCCATTAAAGCCTTATAGGCCTTAGGGCTTGTTAAGTTTCTTTAAATTTAGGCGTTAAGTTTTTGTATAGTTTATATTAATAAAGCCTATACTAGTAACTCCACTGTCTATAAGGATTTATACTTCCTTCCATTTTCCAAGTATTTAAATTTCGCTGAGTATATTAAGGGAGTTATATTATATATCAGCGCTAGAAGAGCCTAAACACTTATACTCTTCCACCTTTTATCCTAAGGCGCGACTTAGCCTTAGGATAATTTGTTTTCCAAATTAACTAAGGGTAAGATACTTTATAGCATTTAAGTACAATTTATAAAGTGGGTATAATTTAAGGAACAGGAGGAGCTACGGCAGACCTTTTTAAAGGGGTAAGTTTAGCAATGCTTTTAAATATGTCCTTTTTTACCACATCCAAAGCATTCTCTATTTATGGCCTAAGTTCTTTATTCATTAGTTCCTAAGGGTGCATAGGATTAAGCGGCATTAAGGTCTATAGGGTTATATATGGGGCTTTTAGGTTTTGGAGACAGATCGCGTTTTAGGGTATTTTAAATGTAAGGTGTAGTTAACTTTAGGGAACAAGTTTGTTTGTTATATTAAAGATCCTTATTAATTTATTGGCATATTATAGCAAATTTAGACAGGTTTTTTAGCAGTTCCCTGCCTACTAACTAGGCTCTAATTTCATCTAAGATAGCTTATTAAAGGGCAGCGACTCTAGCAGCTTTATTCCAATCTAGTTCACCAATAAGGCCTAAAAATTCCAAAAAGAAGCTGGTGAAGTCTTAGTTCTATTATTATAGGTTCTTAAGTTTAGTAACAGCTATATGTTTACAGCTGGCGTTATTATATATTTATTCTAGTAGAGAGATAAAAATTTTAAAATTAACAAAGGTGCTGTTACGGAAGAATGGATCCATAGTACATGCAGTATCCTTACTTAAATAAGACATTCTATAGCTAACCTTGCTAGCTTTAGTAGGGTATTAGTTATAGTTTATTAAAAGTTTAAGATAGAGCTTGGTTACAAAGGGACGTAGGTTGTTTTAATTTCTATTAAACATTAGAGGATTAGGGAGCTTTTTAGATTTTATAGCAGGTATTAAACTTATTACAGATATAGGTTGAGTTACCATTACTAGTTTAGTGTTTGCATTTAATAGGTCAGGTTTAAATACGGTTATTTTAATTTTATTTATAGGTATTGTTGTTAGGGTCTTTAATAAAAGAGCCTTAATATTACGGAGTTCTTCGCGGAGTGCTTCCATTAATTACTAATATTGGGCTTCTAGTGCAGCCCGCTGCTAAGCTAAGGCATCCATAAAAGATTGTTATATTATGGTTAATTGTTCCCTAACTAGGGATATAATACTTATAGTTATTAAAAGGGATTTGGGTTCGTTTGCCATTTTCAATAGTAGTTATTTTAACGTAACATAGTATAAGGGCGCGAAGAGGCTTTAGGGAAGATTTAAAGGAATAATATAAATTCTATCTAAATCTAAGGGTATATAGCTCTTTAAAGAGAACAAGACGTTGCGTAAAGAAGAGAAAGGAATATAGGAAACTTATAACTAAATATTTAGGGTCTTAGCAGCAAACACATGGGTATAAGCCCACGCGGATTTTAACAAGTTTCAACTAAATTCCATTATATTAGTAGAATTTAGTGGAATTTAATTAAGTTAGCGGAACTTAGTAGAAAACGGTAGATTACGGTAGATAATTGCGGATAGTTGCAAATAGTTGCAGATAGTTATAAACAGTTTACAAACAGTTTTATATAGTTATCTATTAAGTGTTTCACCAAGACATTCCTACTGTAACTGGGCTAGTCCCGTTATATTAATATAGTTACTACCTTTAATATAATCTATATATATAAAAGAGATAAGAAGTATATAGCTTTTTATATATAACGGGGACTCTTTAAATACCTAGTAATACTATTTAGCGTAAAGAACAGTCCTAGTACGTTTTAGCAATATATTAATAATATACTTTATAAATTCTTTAATATATTTATTACCGTATATATTAATAATATTTTAATTTACTTATTCTTACTTTTTAAATATTAGAAATATATTAGAATGGTCCTTAAACGCTTATAAGATATAGGCTTATAATATAATATTAAGAAATACAAGTTCTACGCATCTAAGGTTATATATTATTATTTATTGCTTAACGTCCGATTCGGATCCCTGTTGGGCCCACGCGGACTACTCCTTATATATATATAGGGAGAAAACTCTATTTAAGAAAACCCCGTAATCCGTCTCCCCGCCTTTTAGGGCTCGCTTATAAGTCGCCTACGAGTTACCAGTGGTGCTCTACTACCTTACTTTTTAATCTCCTTAGGAACCACTACTGCCGTAACAAACCTACGGACGCGCTAGTATTATACACTATACTCTACTTCTGTAGAGTTATTAGGGGGCGCCTATTACTTGCCCCTTTGCCTTTTATTACTATTTCCTTTACAACCCAGAACTGGTTTAGCATATTTTAGCTAATAAGCCACCGGGTAGCCGCCTTAAGGCCTTTCTATATTAAGAGTAGTGTATTATAGTTTTCTATACCAGCTGCTAAGAGTATTGCTTCTTAGCTGGTGTGTAAGGGGCATAACAGTATTACGTATTTTAGTGTCTATTTTAGCTAGCTATATTTACACCTTGGGCTACCTACTAGGATACCTACCTAGTGAAGCCAATCTTTTAGTCCTATTATTCCTGTCCTTAAGAGTGTTGCCATTGTATTTTCTGCCTTTGTTAGGCCCTCTTGGAGCCCTTAGGTATTTACCCCCTATAGCATTACCTATACTACGGCTTGGGTTCCCCTTGCCTAAGTTTACCTCTATACCTTTAACTCCTATTTGTCTCTCTAGCGTCGGTCCAACCAGTATTATATTACGGTAGATAGTTTTCCAGTACTCTTTTATACTCTACTTTGGCTCCTTTCTCTCCCTTACTATTGTCTTTACTGGCCTCTTACATATCTCCCTTTCTTCTCTATATAGGCCTGGGCTCTAGCGCCGCACTATTCTTCTTCTGCTTTCTCTACTTGTTTTCCTAATATATCTTCCCTATTTTAGGGTTGTTAGTTTCTTCTCCTATAGGGCACCCTAGGGTCCCTCTATAGTTTATTTAGGCGTGTCTTAATATGCTTTATAATGTTAGAGTTGCGTTCCTTTTGCACCCTTTATATTGCATCGGCTTTAATATATAGTTATAGGGGGGGAATATTGGCTTCCTTCTTAAGTAGTACTGTGGCCGTTCGCTTATACCCGCCTATTATACTCCTAAGGCAGGCTATTTGGACCTTTTGGAGTGGTTTAAGAAGTAATTTAGGGGGGCCTTTTTTAGTTTCTCTAGTGGCCTAAATGCTAGATCTATATGTTATGGTTAGCCGGACAACTGCTATATATAGTAGGCGTGACCTCTGGAAGTATGGACCCCATATAGAATTAACAATCCTGGATATAGCAATATACTATGCTTAGCCCTTATGGGCCGCTTGTGCTGTATGTACGCTCTACTAGAGCTTACTGTTTACCTACACTCCTAATACCCTTAGGCCTTAAACCGGTTAACCCCTAAAGCCTTAGATATGGATTGTATGCTAAAGATCTATAGATTAGTTACATTTTCTTATAAAATAGATTAGCTGGTATTTCTCTGGTAAGAATTAGACTCTATATTATCTTACCCATTCTATATAGGTGTTATAGGCTTTCTCTAGTGTCCTATAGTTCTCTGCAGCTGTTGGCCCATATATAATTAGGTTTATATTATTAACAAAGCCTATCCCCTAGGTCGCCCCTTCCTTAAAGGTGTTAAGCAGGTTGCTTATAAAGAAGAGGAAGAGTATAGGCGATAGAGGTAATCCTTATGGTATTCCTATTATAACTATAATAGGGGGGCTCTGGTATCTGCTAAAGACCAGTAATGTTTCTTTCTGGCCTATAAATCCTTAAATAAATTAAATGATCCATTCTAGGAAGCCCTTTGCCCTAAGGATGTATAGGAGACGCTTATGGGGTATATTATTGTAGGCGCCGCTGATATCTAGGCTAAGTATTAATACTATAAAGTCCTTTCGCATAGCCTATGCAGTTTTAATAGTAGTAGCGAGTAGTGTAAGTGCTAATAGCGTTAAGCGATTCTTTCTTGCCCCTATTTAGCTTTATGGTAGTAAGGCGTATTCCTCTGCCGTGTCTACTATATAGTCCGCTATAACCTTTTCTAAGATCTTGCTTAGGGTGTTTTCTAAGGCAATAGGGCGGTAGCTTCCTGGGATTAAGTAGTCTACTTTGCCTTCTTTTTATAAGATAACCGTTGTTATGGATCTTCTAAGTTGCGGGTAGTAGCCTATTATAAAGCATGCTCTAGCTATGTCTGCAAGCCAAGGTGCTATAAGTGGTCCACAGGTCTTTAGGGCTTTGTTTAGGATCCTATCTAGTCCTAGTACTGTGTTATTTAAGAGGCGGCTAATGGTTCTAGCTATTTCTTTAGTTGTTATGTCGCTGTCGACCCTTAGGCGAGTCACCGGTGTTTTACTAGTGATGTCGCTAAGGTCTGCTAGAGCTGGTTGAGGGAAAAATCTTTCTATAAGGATCTTTGCCTTCTCGTTATTGTTGCTTGTGGCCTATGGTTCGCCTGCTCTTCGTAGGGGTAGTAGGTGTGGATCTTCTACTAGGCGTCTCTAAGGTTATATACTTAGGCTTAATTATATCCTATAATAGAATTAAAATAGATTTTAAAAAAGTTGCTATAATTATAATTTAAGGAAGCCCTAGTAATATATAAGATATTTAAGAATTTCTAGGATTTGTAAACTTTTATTATTAATTTATTAACTACTTTTTAGAAATTACCTAGCTATTAATAAACCTAACTTAAAGGCAAAGGGCCGAGTACCAGGCGCCTCTTGATAACTCTACAGTAGTAGAGTTAAGTTTGCGATACTAGCGCGTCCGTAGGCTTGTTACAGCAGTAGTGGTTCCCAAGGAGGTTATAAAGTAAGGTAGTAGAGCACCACAGGTGACTCGCAGGCGCCCCGCATGCGAGTCCCAAAAGGCGGGGAGATGGATTATAGGGTTTTCTCATTTTCTCAAATAGAGTTTTCTCCCCATATGTAAATAAGGAGTAGTCCGCGTAGGCCTAATAGGGATCCGAATCGGACGTTAAGTAATGAATAATTATTAATAAACCTAACTTAAAAATATATATAATTTAAATAAACCGCTAGATGCAAATAAGCTTTTAATAATTTAAAATATTACTTTATAACTACTCTAATTCTTACCTACTTTAACCCTAACCTTAAATATATTATTAAAACAGACTTATCTAATTATGTGCTATAGGGAGTGTTATTATAATATAATAAGAACAGGGAACTATATCTAGTAGCCTTTCTCTTCTAGAAACTCGCCCCTACTAAATTAAACTATAAGATATATAATAAGGAACTATTTATAATTATTAGATACTTTAAATAAAGGCATCTTAAGCTTAAGGAATTATTATTTCTAATACGTATATTAACGGACTATAAAAACCTATAGTACTTTATAACTATAAAGTAATTAATATAGTGCTAAATTTATTAGGCTAAATACCTCTTATAATTTAACTTTAAGATTATATACTAATTAGGTAAACTTAATTAGAAGCCTAATATATTAATATAACAATTACAGGACCTACCTATAAATGCTTTAGATAAGCAGATTATAAATTAATTATAGATCTTATTACCTCCTAAACATTTTAAAAAACTATACCCTATGTTCCTAGATACGGAACTTAATAAAAATAAATTAGAAGTTAATAAATAGGAAATAAAAATTAATAAGCTAATAGAATATAAGTATAAGAATAATATATAGATAATAGATATAATAAAAGTAATTTAAACTAGAAAACAATAGTATAAGGATATTATACTTACTAAATACGAAATTTAAAATAATTAATTATACTATTAATAGAAGACGGTAGTTCCGAATTTTAAACCTTTATAATTTAAGATACTTAATTTTATATATAACTCCCCTATAGTAGGACATCCTAGCTATATAAAAACTTATAAGATTATTTAATAAGTATATTACTAGCCTATAATATATAACTATATATAAAAATATATTTAAGTATATAGAATATATATATATAGAAAAACCTCTTATATAAAAAAGTAAGGAGTACTTTAACTGCTACTAATTCTAATATAAAGATGGCGCGATATCTTAATTAACTTTATAGTTAACTTACCTAATAGTAACGGGTTTATAAATATTATAGTAGTTATTAACCATTTTATAAAAATATAATATATAATATCTATAGACTTAATTAACGTGATATTAGTAGCCGAATGTTTTATTAAGCATATCTTTAAGCCGTATAGACTTTCCAACTTAATAGTATCTAACTATAAAAGCTAGTTTGTTTTAAACTTCTAGTAAGCTCTATATAAACAATTAAGTATTTAAATATAACTCTTAACTATATTTTATCTAGAGATAAATATTTAAACAAAAATTATAAATATAATTATAAAATAATACCTATAAATATACTACTCCTACCTATAAGATAATTAGAAAAAATGGCTACTTTTAGCTAAGTTTACTATAAATAATATAATAAACGTATTAATAGGCGTAATGCTATTTTATATAACCTACAGACAAGACCCTTAACTTAGATTTAAACTATAACCTAAAATTAATATAATAGGACCTATAATTAAACGGATTTAGTTAATTAATGTATATAACTTTGCTAATTAGGTAAAGCAGTTAACAAAACTATTATAAAATAAATTAATATACGCTTAAATAGTATAGGAATAGTATATAAATAAAGGACGAGCTCCTATATAGGACTTTAAGAAAGGTAATATGGTTTACCTAAATATATAAAACCTATAGACTTAACGGCCCTTAAAGAAACTTAATTAGAAGTTTATAGGCCTATACTAAATTTAAAAAAAAACTAAGCCTATACGTCTATAAGCTTAAACTGCTAACTAAGATAAAAATATACCTAATGTTTTATATAAGCTTATTATAACCTTTAAAAGATAATCCTATAACTCGCGAAGTACCGCTGCCACCTTTTATAATTATTAATAACGGTAACAGTTCTTACTTTATTAACTTAATTAATAATATATAATAGAAAATATAATCTAAATAATTTAAAGTTTTTATTAAGTGGGAAGGATATAAAATATAAACTTAGAAAACCTATAACTAGATTAAGGCTAACGCGCCTTCCTTAGTAAAAGAATTCTATAAGAACTATTTTTTATGGCCTACTTTAGCTAAATAAACACGATATAAAGGTAAATAACTACTACCTAATATAAATACACGAAATATAATAGCAGGAAACTTAAAATATATTATAATACTTATAACGCAATAAATTATAAATTCTTAACTAAATTAAATTGTTTTAGGCCTTTAGCTAAAAGGGGGGGGGGGGGGGGGGGGGTAAAAAAAAAAATAATAAA
>Ga0307507_10002321_pt1 | contig 40429 bp, 44 predicted proteins | sample 7_EM_MG_FD_207223 | JGI IMG/M metagenome (GOLD analysis project Ga0307507, IMG submission 207223) | Populus trichocarpa ectomycorrhiza microbial communities from riparian zone in the Pacific Northwest, United States - 7_EM | ecosystem: Host-associated > Plants > Roots > Unclassified | place...
TGGTGGACCCGCCTCCTCACCCCCCTCGGTAAAGAGTTTACAAATGCCTCCCGAAAAGCCAAAAACATCAGACCCCCGAAGCCTTCCTAACAGCAAGACAGTCCAAGCTCGACTCCTTCAAAGCCATAACGAGAGCAAAGCCTCCTACTGGGCCGACTTCCTCGCCAAAACCCCCCCGAACAACATCTGGACGGCCAAGCAACTGGTCGCCCAAAGAAAGACATCCAGATTCCGATCCCTCCCCGGCGCCTAAGACCTGGTGATGATCAATAAGGCACTGCTGGACAACTTCTTTCCCCCCAAAGACCCACTACCCAGCAGGGGCCGCCTGAGAAGAAGCCCCTCCACCGTTCCCCTCTCCCAAGAAGAAGTCAAACTCGCCCTCTCCAAGTCTTCCCCCCCTTCGGCCCCTGGCCCCGATGGAGTCCCCTACTCTGTATGGAACAGGGTCTATCTTATCAACCCCACGATCATTCTGAAACTCCTCACCCCTCTGGTGGCCTTCGGCTACCACCCCCCCTCGCTAAAAACGGCCAATTGGGTGGTTCCGGACAAATGAGGTAAGGCCTTCTACGACTCCCCTGTTTCCTTCCGGAATATAGTCCTGCTCAAAAACATTTCGAAGATCCTCCAAGGGATAATGATGGTCACACTCTCCGCCATCGCCAGGTCCAGAGGTTTACTCCACCCAAACCAATGCGGCTCCCTACCAGGCCTTAGCTCCTCCGATGCCAGCCTCACCCTCACTCATGAGGTAAGGACCCTCCAGAGACCCAGACTGAAAGTCTCCACCCTCCTCTTAGACATCAAGGCAGGCTTCTCCAACGTCAATGCCTCTACCCTCAGAGCCAGGCTTCTGGCCTTCCATGTCCCCTCCTACATGGTCGACTGGGTTTCCTCTTTCCTATCAGAAAGAACCTGTACCCTAGTCTTTCAAGGCTCCCCCAACCTACCCTCCCCGGTTTCAATTGACACTCCCCAGGGTTCACCCCTCTCTCCCCTTCTCTTCCTTTTATACGTCGCCCCTCTTCACATGTCGATACCAAAAGGCCTCATGATATCCTACGTCGATGACTTCGCGATCACCGTGGCCTACTAGTACCCCTCCTATAGGGGCAACATAAGCCCGCTACAAAGACTTTTTTCCACCATCACTGCAAGGGGCCAGGACATTGGCGTGTCCTTCTCAGTCCCAAAGACCGAACTCATCCACTGGCAGACCCCCAGCCAGAGGACCTCCCCATCAACAGCCCCTATCGAACTGGAGGGAGATCACTTCCATCCCTCCCATGTTGTTAGATGGTTGGGGTATTGATTCACCCCCTTTCTTACCTCCACCCACCACTTCAGACACAGGCTCTCTCCGGCCCAAGCTATCTTCTCCATTATTAAACGCCTGATATCCCTGGGGGTGGGCGTCAGACCCTTCCTATACCATCGCATCACCCACAGCCTCCTTCTCCCCATACTCACCAACGGAGCCGACCTGCTTACCATGAATTCCGTCGCGCTCAGATGCATGAACAGCTTCTGGCACAGGGTCTAGAGATGGGTAATGAACAACTTCTTCTCCACGCCTACCTCCATCCTCTCCGCCTTTAGGGCCCAGGACTCATCCACACACCGCACGATGAGCCTCACTTCCATCTACCTCCTGCTGGACTGGCGGACAAAGATCCCCTCCCCGGGGCTAAGGAAACACCTCCCTGTCGACGCCCTAGTGCACGTCACCCTGCCCCTACAAGAAGGCCTCACCCGCTTCCCCCGGGTCTTACACGCCCCTCCCCCACCCGGGACCAACATCCCCCCCCCCAAACTTATGAGAAGAACCTACCAAGCCCTCCGAGCTCGCGCTAGGAGTATGCTCCTCCAAAACTGGGCCACTAATGCACCCACCCCCCCATACTAAGAGTACCCCCCCTTCCTTGCCCCACACACTTTCTTGGGCCGGGGGAAGTTTATAGCAGGGGGGAATCCAACAAATGCGTGTGGCAAAGAGCTATCTGGCCGTACACCCCTACTGGTTCGATGAGAACCCGGGCCCGTGCTGCCCTCGCTGTGGAATCGAGCCAGAGTCCTTCCAACACGCCATCCTCACCTGCCCCGCCCGCACAAGGGTCTGAGACCGCCTACTAAAAGAGGTCTCCTCCCTCAGACACGATGTCATACTATGGACAGAACCCCACCTCAGACGAGCCCTGGGCCAATACATCACAGACACGAAAACCGGTTTTGTGCTGGACATGAAAACCGACTTCTTCCCCTCCCCCTTATCATCCCCCCCGACCTGATGACGTACCGATTTTCCGTAGTTTTTTATATGTAGTTTTTTGGTTGTTATCTTTCCTAATATGTACCCTTTCTTGCAAAAAACACGAAAGATTGATTTCACGTTAAAATTTCCTTATATATTATTTCCGTTAGGAAGAGTTGGTGAATAGTTTCAGCCATAATGTACTTTAAGTTACCGTGGTGGATGGGACATTAGGTTTCTTTTGTTACTTGTTTTGATTTATAGGTGTTGTTCTTTCCATAACTAGCACTGCACGAAGCTTCTTGTACCTACAAACAATGAACGCATGATAAAAAAAAAAAAAGAGAAAAAAAAAGGACATGGGATTGGGGTTCTTCACACAACCATCTAAGTTCTTTCATATACTATACTGTCAATACAAAGATCTTTATCTACCACGCTTTCGGGAAGCAAGACACGACGGTCTTATATGAGCCTAGCGATCGACATTGCTAGATAGGAGTCAGGGGACCTAGCTATCGCAACAGCTATCGGGCTAAGCAGATGTGATCTTTAGGCAACTATGGGTTACCTGCTGCAAGTATCACCTGGGAAGAGCAGAATGTAACATTTGGTTGCATCAACCCAGCAGCACCTAACAAACAGACAAAGCGGAGACCCACAACAAAAACAACTTCGACCCCCTAGCGGCAAATCTCGACCTTTCATTACTAGGAGAAGAACTAGAAAGGGCCTTAATGGAGGAGAGGGCACCAAGCCCTACAACACCAGAGCCACCATCACCAAGTGGATTAGAAGAAACCGAGGAGCAAGGAAGGACACGAAGAAACACGATAGTGACTACAGCAGAAGAAGGAGGAGCGACATACTCGGAAACAACACCAATCCTGAATCAAGAACAGATGAGACAAATCATCACCTCCCTAAGTGGAGGAACCAGAAAGCCCAAAGCCAGAGGACCAGAGGTTTACCGAGGAGAACGACACAAACTCTGAGGCTGGCTAGCCCAACACATAGATCAGCAAAAACAACTTTGACTCCGGACGCATAACACCCGTGTCCGGCCGAGCCGCCTCCGCCACATGCATCCTCTGCGTCCTGGCTGTCCGGGCGTTCTTTGCGTATCATGTCTTGTGTCTGGTGCATCCCGACGGCCCTTGCTCCTTCCCCAAGCGCCTGGCGTGCTTGTCGCGGCCCATTCCGTCCCACCACCCTCCGCCACCTTACCTTTTCGTCTCCGGCGTCCGGCGTACCCTTACCAAATTGTCCGCATTGGGTGCCGCCCTCGCCACTTCCCCACTTCCAGCGGCCTGGGTCCGTCCCCAAGCATCCTAGAACGCTTCATTCGTAGTCTGCCCCCCACCGCCATTTTATAGGCATGCGTACCGTAGTATGGAGAATAGCCTTGTTGTTACTATCCGCTGAGGCTAAACCTACGTCCTCTAGATTGGTACTTATAAACATGCTCCTCACCTGTGGGCTCCGTAGCGTGCAGTAGTTTCATATTCTCATTAAATGTCCGTAGGTTAATCCTCTAGTACTCAAGCGGCCGAGTTGAAGCCAAACATTTTAGGTAGGCATTGCTACCTTAAGTGTCCGGCCTCAGCTCGGCCGCATCTATATTTCCTTAAACGTCCGCAGATTTATCCTGTAGTACTCACGCGGCCTAGTTGAGGCCGCATAAATACTGTACATAATCCCGTAGAATAATTTAATATAATTACTATATATCATTCAACGTCCGCAGATCAATTCTATGATTCACTATCCATTGCCTCTCCCCACTAGGAATTACATGCGCATGTCCAATTACTGCCCCTATACCGACTATTCGCATGTTTTGACCAGTAGACCGCTTGCCGACTGGTATATGTCCGCTTGCCAGGTGAAATCTACCACCATTGATTGGATCGAGTACGCGAACCAATGCCAGGCGATGGACGCCTGCGGCTTCGCGTAGAAGATTTTTATCTTGAAACTTGCTAATAATCGCACCACCACCCGTGCTCACAAATCCCCATAACTCTCCTCCCCGCCAGTCTGGACCCATACCCAATCGTTTCTAGCACTGCCGTTGCGGAATGCCTTTGTTCCAGTGCATTGGGCCCGGTGGATCTGGAAAACGTCAGCTTCCGGAAAGTTAGAACCCAGAATTTCAAGCTGGGTAAATCGCTCTACGGGAAGCAATCACAGTTCTGTGGGGTCAGCAGGCAGCCGTGGGTCATCCGCTGCAGCCTGCTTGATAAAACGTAGCATCTCCTCCATCATGTCGCAATACTCGATCTCATGGGCTCGGCAGAGCTCAGAGAGCCTGCCAATGTTTGTGCGGCCTTTGAGCATTCACCGAGGTGCACTGCAGCTTGAAGAAGTCAGCATTTCCATTCCGCTATTTCCTACCACGATCACACCTGTTTTCAAAAGTGCTTCTATAGTCAGCAAGCGCATTCCTAGAGTGTGCTGGCGGCCATATTGTGACAAGATCTGTCGGGCAGCTTCATTCTTGTTTGACCTCTGGTAACCGTCTTTAATCGGCTCCTTATGTGCTAGTTCGCCGATCTCGGTAGAATACATGGATATGGACCCAAAATGCTTTACATGGAAGGCAAAATGACTCTGGTAGTGCATCTTGATGAAGTTGAAGTGATCCTCGCGCCGTATCAAATCCGCCCCCTGATTGGCCTGTTCAAGCCTCTCTTAATCCACCTACCGACGGTGCTTGGCGGCACTGTTGTGGCGGGCCTCATTAGCACATTGATTCGCCATTAGTTCCCCTAGATCCCGATCCTGAAGACTTGCTTCTGTATGTGTAGCCTTCGAGGTACGGAACTCAAGAACAATGTCCTTGGTCCGGTGAAATGTCTGCAGATATCTTTCCATGTAGACAAGTGTATCTGGTGTATCGCTGCGGTATTGAGTCATGAGAGAGAGGTTAACGAGCGCGCTAACACAGTTCAAAGTGCTCTTGAAATCGTGATACTGAAAACTGTCCGGATTTCGCAATGTGGACACTAATACGGCTGAAATATAGGGGCTGACATTTCGCATTTCCTTTCCCTGCCATTCTGTAACTTGACGATAGGCCTTTTTTGGTACGCTAAGTCCGGGATAAGGTGGAATTTCTTTCCAGACATTGTCGAACGCCTGCTGCCGTTTATGCTTTTTCAGGAACCCCTCCACCCATTCCATCCCATATTTGAATAGGCCAAGGGAAATATTGTGTAAGAGGTCCGGCTTATATAGGTTGGCGGGGTTTACTGGGTCGAGTCCGGCGAATACATTATTTCCTATTTTCATGTCCACCTGATGAAAGTATTCTGCAATACCGGCCACTTCTGCCGGGTCATGCCTCAAGGCTTTCTCACTATATAGTATGTAGTCGCGGGTCTCATACATCTTCAGCGGATTCCCACCAAGCTCCTTGCACGGAACCTCACACTTTGGGCACGACTTACTGCCTATTCTGTGCAAGGCCGCATGTTCAGCGTGATCCGCAATCCAGGCTGACAAGATGGGAAAACAAAGGGCTGTTTTGCCATTGGCACAATCCATTACCGTCCCTTTTTAGACAAACTGTTGTAATGGCGCAAGGACAAGATCAAAGACAGTTCGCAGGACATCCACATTCATCTGCCACTGGGCTTCGTCGGCGCGGGCTGATTCACTAGTGAACTTTGGCAGCACCAGAAGCAATGCCAGAAGCAGGATTGGCATCTTGACAGGGCTATTTCTCGTCCGCAAAAGGATATTGCCCATCGTCACGTATACCGGCCAGGCTTTCTTACCTCCCGAAAAATTGGTAAGTTGAGTCTGGTCCAACAATCCGATAATGGGTACAACTGTTGACCCGGGGGGCAGCGTTTTCTACCAACAAACATAATGGGCTATTTGCACTTGAAACACCCACCACTTGAAACTTGTCAGGACCTATTTCATACCTGTGTATCCCACCACCAGTCCGCCGTATGCATCTCAGAGTATACTCGCTCCCCACTCGAATCATATTCCCGAATAGGTGTGTAGACCATATCTGATCTATACGCGACCTGGCGGATCAAGTAGCGGACACAGTCGATAATACTCCGACAAGAGAAAGTTGCTGCATGTCGACCATCATCGATAACGGCTTCCGTCCACACCAGGTACTCACCAAATGGGTCCAGAACGTCGAGGTGTTCTCGCATAGTATAGGCGGACCAGAATGATCTGCTATCTGTGCCACCCAAACCTTGTGCAAAGTAGTACCCGTCGATCTGCGACTTGGCTACCTTGCTCCGGACTACCCAGCTTGCCAAATTAAAGTCGTCTTCGGAGGAGAAAGGGTTCCAGGGGTCATCAGTCATGGTCCTATTCAGCTTCGTATAGTCAGCAACATTGCTGAGTGCTCTGCCAGTACCAGAACTAGTTTCTTGACTCGATGGGCGCCCGCAAACTGGCGGGTGGGAAACATTCTCCGCATCTGAATCGTTCTGCATATCATCATCTATCTCACTACTTACGGCACGGCAATCGCCAATCTCCAGCCTATAATCCGATTCGTAGTCTGAGTCGCTCTGATTGATCTTTTCATCGCATAAGAATGCACCCGGCCCTGGCAAAGGTCAGGTCCGCATTCGCAAGGAGGGCTAGAACGATATCAAGATGCATTGTCCGAAGGTGCTTTTTGTATGTAGTGGTCTGTTGATAGTGTCGCCTGCAATACAGACACTTTGTTGTGTTTGAGCTCATCGTGCTCGTGTGGTATTTCTCTGTCAACTGGTCTGGCTGAGCTAATCGGTGGAGGCGGACTGCAGCTGATTCAGTCTTTCAAAGCCAAAGGCAGATTTCTTCTAAGTGTTGGATCAGGGGAAACTTCAAGTTTGTTTAGTAGGATGACGGACGGGTCTTGACGTTCAAGCTGTTATTAACTAAGTTTTTACGGGGGGCGTATCTAGAGTGGTTTAGCAAGGTCTTGGCTCTGAGGCTGTGGCTCCTCCGCGGCTCTGTTGCGGCTTAAAACCTTATCTGAAGCTTCTCGCCTTTGTGCGTGGATCATGTGACCTTTCAAGAGTCAAGATATCATTATTCAAGTTTGTACAGGGTACGATTGTGCAAACCCCAGCGGCCTATATAAGCTCTCCCTCACCCCCTTCCATCATCTCTTCATCCTCCTTTCCCGAATCACAATCACATCCTTCATCGATCAACCCATCCATCCCAATAGAATCCACAAAGCTCTACAAAACCTCTCACTCGTCCGCGGTATTACTAGTATATCTCCAGAGCAATTTAGTACTATCTATCTCCATATTCGCAGCTAATAACCTTCTCACAGCCATTTATCATCCACAGAACTCTCTTTATCTCCCTTTATCGTCCGCCAGGCCCGCTCTATTTCTATTTTCATGGCATAAACCATTCTCTCATTATCCCCCAGGCTACCAGCCTCTGCTAGCGGACATCTTTCATTCGCTGGAAGACCATTGTGTAAAAAGAAAAACAATTCCGGATCGATCAACCACCCCCCCACCCCAACCGCTATTTCAATGGCAGTCTCAAATGTTGGACTTCAATACCCAAAGTCCGATGCCTTCAAAGATGATCAGGAGGTTACTTGGTGTAAGTACGTCTGCGGCTTCCCCGAACTGAAAACTTATGGTGAGGAGTATAAAGACTGGCAGAATGCTATGAAACGTAAGATGGAGCAAGACATGATCCTGGGCTGGAAGTGGAGTACGGCCGCCCAATCGGCTGCCATTCAGGCATATGCCCTTGCCACCCCGCCCGTTACAGTTAGGGCGGCCCTCTGGCAGAGAGATACAGCCCGGGGCGAATGTTTTACTGAATGCCTTGACCTTTTTGCTAAAGGACATAGTAAAAAAACATAAGCCCAGCTTAACATGATTGTTCGCAGGACAACCAGTTCTCGCTGTTGCCCCTGTTGCAGCCCCTGTTGCGGCACCAGTTGCCGTCGGAAATGATCGTAAGCTACCTCAAACCATTCGTATTGAATGTGCACAGTATATGCTAATATGGCTCCTGCAGGTCTCGTCGGCCTGTGCTCCATCCATCTCTGGATAGATCAACCGTCCGTGGTCCGCCCAGAGAGCCCCGTCCTTGCCGGGCTGGACAAAATCCAATGGCAAACCCATGGACATGTTTACTGGATGGAGATGACCGAACCCACCATGCGGAACCAGTTGGTGTGCATAGACAAAGTCCTTGCACGGGGATACGGATATCGTCTGCTCGTTGGTGAGACCAGACACGGTACACGCATCCTGCTTGATGATCCTGAGGAGTTGCTGCCAGTTGCTGGAATGATCTCAGTCGGAAACAGTAGGCATGTCTGCATGTGGTGGTCAATGAATTCGCTGAGCGAAACCAATGGATCTGCTCTTCTGTGGCCATCGCACCGGTGGAGAAGAGGGGACTCCCCCCCCTGGTGCCGTGAATTTTGGCCCTTGTGATAATAGGAGCCAATCTCCCAATCCGTCCGTTCATAGTGATGAGTCAGACTCAGACGGCCACCAGCCCGAGCCGTCCGCTGCAGCCGCAAAGTGAATCACCAGGTTGAGTACCAAAAGACCCAGGAGCAGCATACCAAAGACTGGATAAAGGGTGTGCAGCGGTCCGGCGGACGTCGATGAACCAGAACCAGACTCAAACTGCAGTGCGGCCACCAAGGTCGTGCAAGCCATGGATTCCAGTTTTACACCATCTGCTAGTAAGCAACCTTCTGCCCCTCCTACTGACATGGGCATTCGTGCCTTGAGGTCTGGCCGACAAATAGAAAGGGAGACTGACCTAAAAAAAGGATTCCGGCTATCTACCCGGACGGCATTCAATAGCAGTGGCAAACGTGACCTAGCAGCCATGGCTGAGGTTGACGAACCGAACGGTCCGGCTGAGACTGCAGAGCCTCCGAGAAAGGTCCCCCGCGGCGTGCCAATAATCGATACTAGTATTGAGGGTTAACTGGACAGACTCCATGGGGAGGTTAATCGGAGTCGGCAACCTACCGCCATGCCTAGTCCATCAAACAGTCCTCCTCCATTGACTCCCAATCTGAGTCACAATCTAGCCTCTGCGGCCTCTGAGCAGCTACAGCTGAGGACATCAGCTGAGCATCCTTTTATGCTAGCCTCCGGCGCCCAGCAGCCTGCCGACACATCGGCGACCCAAGTTGGTACGCCCAGCGGAAGCCATTCCCCCTCTAATCTCTGCGCTGACCATGCGCTTGTAGATATGGCAGCAGCAGATGCCGGACGAAAATTAGGCCCGGCCGCCAGCTCCCGAGCCAGCTCAAGTGGATACTTTACACCTGGTAAGTTGCGGTTACAACTACCAGGTCTTTCATCTGCTATGTTGGCAGCAGGTCCTACTGCTTTGTCAGCAGGAACGGACCTTAGGAGTCCGCTCCGGTTTGTTTCTGCGCACTAGCTTCTGTCAACAAAGCTAGCCTCCCTCGACCCAATATGGCTAACGTGAAGCCGCAAAGAGGGTAGTTCCGTTCATGATTATAGATAATACGCCGCTGCAGATCCTGAACTTTTCCATTCAGTGTTTTTCATCTTCGCTCCTAGAGTTCTCCGGGTTGTTCTCGCTCATTCCTGACCATTTCTGTTTTAGTTTAGCCCGCCACGGCTGGGCCCGTTTGCCTTGACCCAGTGTGGTAAATTTAGACCTGCCATCGTCCACGGATCCTACCGAGGCAAGAGAGGAGCTTGTTCATTTTCTTTGGGTGTTTTGGAGACCATTCTTGTTTTGTTCGGCACCGGCGGTTTTTCGTCTGGGGGTGTCTTTCCTGGCTTTTGAGGTTTGCTCTTAGGATTTTTCCAGTTCATTCTTGTTTTTTTCCGCCGTTTTTCGTTTGGGATATGTTTCTTCTAGTTTTAGAGCTTGCTCTTTGGGTTTGTGCGGATCATTCTTCCACCTGTTTTTTGTTCAGGATTGCCCTCTTCATTGCTTTTCCCATCCTAGCTTTCACCTTATACCCCATCTGTTGAGCCTTAGTGGCAGCTTGTACTTTCTGAGATGAGCGTTGCGTCCTCCGAACCCTAGCCTTACCCGCATTCGTTATGGTCTGCTTGGCAGACCTACTTGAACTAGATTAGTCCGCGCATTCAATAAACCTCTTCATCTGCTTCATTAACTCTAAATCCTTGACACTTGTATTATGCTTTAGCAAAACAGTTGCACGGCTGATTTGAAGCTGGAGGCCTGGGGTGCAATTCCTGGATCAGGTGTCGAGCCGCAATTCAGCCGCGCGGATGTGTGCCAATGCCGTTGAGTGTGAAAGCGAGTGACAAGCCGTGAACGTCCCGAGCACTTAAAGGTGCCCAGACAATTCCTATCTCCTAGATTCAAACCCTATATTGCTCCCTTGGCTCCCTACCAATACACGTTTCCTAACACCATCTATCTAGCAACTCTATTCACTACAATCCTATTCTATCACAATTCGCTTGCACTCTATGTCACAACAACAGCGGCGGCTTACGGCGGAGAGAACCCATATGTCGAGGCAGGACAGGCAAAGACGAAGGGAGGTCCACCGTGAGCGTGCCCAGATATCTCAATCCAGTGACAGGTTAACTAGAATCCCACCCACTCTTGAGTCGGTTACAGCTGAGTCTACTGTAAGTAGGAGGGGGAATGCCATGCTGGGGCCAGCTTCATCCCGACTCGAGATACCAGAGCCTGTTCTGGACAACCGGGAGCCTGTTCTGGACAACTGGGAGCAGGGCCTGGAGCCAGCGGATGACAGTATAGACTCCGATGATGGAGAATACGAGGGCCAGAGCCAGGAGAGCCAGGAGAGCCAGGAGAGCCAGGAGGGGAACGAGTTAGAACAGGATGGGGATGATGAAGATGTATTCGCAGATTGGGGGGGGGGGCACAAAGGCCGATCGAGCATGAGGTCCGTAACTCGCAAGCTTCGATACTGACAATCACCCCTGGAAATACCCAGAGTTCTGGCAGGCTTGGTTACCACGGATGGAGAACACCTGCCCCAGTAAATATTAGCCAAAATCGTTTTCCATCTGTGGTTCTCTCACGTTCGCCTGCAGTCTTCAATTCGCTTGCAACACCGGCCATAACTCCAAGCCACTCAGAGCCAACAACGCCGGAATTGAAGAGTGGAGGTGGAGATCGGCCCAGCAGCAGACGGAATATAGCCATAGGGCTTGGGTGTAGCATCCTGGCCAAAGCCTGTTCCCTGATGTGGAACTGGACGATCTTCGTGAATGCGTTTCTGGACCCAATTACCCTGACCGAAGAAGGCCGCAGGTGCTGGAACAATGCCCGGAGGGAATTGGGCTTTCCCAACTTTGCCGATGCTACCCCACACTCAAATGACCAGGCAAGTTACCCTTAATCGATAACCTACATCTTATCCACAAACTAAATGGAGCGGCCGGCGGCCACTGGTTTGCAGATCGAGTCAAAGCACAGTTCGTACAGATCTCAGTATCTGCATACGGTGAAGAAGGCTATAACAGAACTCTATAAGCCTGATATTGATGATCCTGCGGTCTGCAGACGAAGGGCGGAAGACCTGCTGGAGGAGGATAGGTTCACTTGCCCACCAAGGAACTATGTGGTAGCTTTTCAACATTTCCCCTGATTATTTCGAACCGTAGTCAGACTAAATCCATCTAATTCGGCGGACATCAGCAAAATGTAAAAACCAGTCCTGGTCCACCATGGGGGGTTATGGTCCCCCTGGTCCTCCTGGTCCACCCTGATCCACCCTGGTCCACATTTTCGTTAAAATTTCAAAAAGTGTGGATCAGAATGGATCAGAGTGGACCAGGTGGACCACGGGGACCACAACCCCCCTTGGTGGACCAGGAGCGTTCAGGACCACCGTGAACCACACTCCGACAATTTCCTGATGGACGGTCAATTTCTCCTAGATTCGTAACGCCACAGATCCCGGACGCAATATACGTACAATATTACTCTAGCCCTAGCAGGAAAGGCATGATGGATGAGGGGTTCCAAGGCAAGATCGATGCTTCGTTTATCTGTCTGACAGCAGCCATATTATGCTATTCACTGCGATAGTGGCAGAGTGGAAACTTTATCGATAATATAGCTTTCACACGTGCCAGTTCCAAAGGTACGACAAATAACGCTGACTTGCGGTTTTCAGAAGTGTCCGGATCCCTTGGCCCCCAGTCACCCAGGCATCCGAATACTCTTGAAAACCACAAGTACTTACAGGGGTGATAAGCCGCCTAACGAGAGGATAGGCCTGCTAGAACACCAAATACAGACATGGAACGGTACGGGAGAGGTCTGGCGCGGACGAATAATTGAGCAGATCAGGACAACATTAAAGGCTAGAATCGAGAAGGAGCGGGGAGAGCGTGTTGAGAGAATGGAGGGATATTCCAATGATGAGGACGCATTGAGGCGGGAGTTTGGAATTGATCCAGAGGTAGATAGATCAGAAGCCGCTGGCGGCCTCAGAGACGCAGGGAGAGGACATGGTCGGCGCGGACCGCAATGGGATCTAGGGGTGAATCTGGGGGTATTAGATGATGTAGCTCTGTTGCCAGAACCGGCGGACGTGCCATCACAGGTTGAAGAAACTGACCTAGAGGAGGGGAATGCACCTATCAGTATTCTATGATCGTATATGCATATTATGAGAGTGTAATAAGGGAAATAGATGATATATGCCAATAGAGTCTGGAAGTGACAAAACGTTAAAGTATGTAGGCCAGTAGGGAAGTGTCAGGCAGGCAATTGTAGGCATGAAAGGCATGGGAGGGCGTCGGGCGGATGCGGATAAGCGGGGCAGCCGGCAATTGTAGGTTCAGAAGGCAGAGGAATGTGGCGAGCGGAAGGTGAGAGGCCGAAGCGGACAGTAGGGGATCCAGCGGACAAGATGGATTGGGGAGGGAGGAGAGCGAAAGGTTGACAGGGGAGAACGTCCGCGGGATCCGGGAGAATAGGCAAACGGTTTGGGGGGTGCGGAGAGAAGCACAGAGCTTGTGGGGGGGTTCGGACGAAAAAGCAGAAGCGGGGAGAACGTTCACAGTCCCTCTCCTAGTCCTTTTTCGTCCAAACCCCCCCACAAGCTCTGTTCTTCTCCCTGCGCCCCCCGAACCCTTTGCGTATTCGCCCGGATCCGGTGGATGAAATCAGGGCAGAACGGGGTATCATTGGAAGAAGGGTGGCGGACAGGGGTGTGTGGGAGAGGGTTGGGAGAAGATAAGTCCCGGCCACAAGGCACCTGTGAAGAGGAGCCTGCAGACAGGGGCATTCAGGGCTAGGGGAGGAAGAGGTTATGCGCTGGGGGCAGGGTTGCTAGGGAGAGCTGCGCCATGCCACGTCCTGTGCCTCCGGACACAAAGGGGCCGCATCCAGACAAAGCGAGCCCGGGCGTTTGTATCAGGAACTAGAGTTTATGTTATAAGCGCCTAGAGCGTCTAGCGCACAGGGCGAACAGGAGGCACCAGGACGCAAGGTAATATTTTTGCTGATGTAGTATACTACAGGACAGTAGGATGGCAGAACGGCCATGACAAGGAAAAAATCCTATATGCAACAGGCCTCCTAAGGGACAACACAGGAACCTGGATCACACCATATGCAGAGGAACGAATCACCCCAACCTGGAACACTTGGGCAGGATTCAAAGCAGAATTGCAGAGACAATTTGGCGCCAAAGGAGAAGCAAGGATCAAACTCAAAACATGAAAGCAGGCAAATGATCGGTCGTGGAATACTGGAACGAGTTCCGCCTCGTGGCCAGCAAAGCCAAATTGGACCACTCGACAGGAGAATTACTGCTCGGAGGAATGAACACAGAACTCCAAAAGGCATGGGGAGCTAGCAGCAAAGAATATGAGGACCTCGAAGTCCTAGCCCAATGGGCAATCCGGAAGGAAACTAAGCTGGCAACGGTCAGACTTATCCAAGGATCCACACCAACAAAGAATATCCAGAGGGAGATCACCACGACATGAAACCCAGATGGAACATAAAAACCCAAGAATAAAGACCAGCAAAGCTACGGCGACTCCATGCAATTGGATGCGACCAGGAACCGACCAAGATTCAACATCTCAAGAGAAGAAATCCAAAGGAGAATTCAAGAACAACTATGCCTCAAATGCGCACAACCTGGACATTTAGCCAGGAACTCCACGAAGAAGGATGGACCCAAACCATTCAACGAACAAGCCAGGAGTTGGCAACCAACAAAGAAGCCGGCACCTTGGCAAACTAGACCCAAGATCAGGGAAATCGAGCTCGAGCAGTAACCGGAGTAGGCAGGAAACAACGAATGTCTCCAGTAAGAGCTGGTCTGAGGGACGGACCCAAACAGAAACCAAATATCATGGAAAATTACTACACAGCACTCAACTATATGGAAACCCTCGAAAACAAAATGACCACATCATGATCAAGATACGACTACAGGGAACAAGAGAGTCAGTCACAATCAATGCCATGATTGACTCCGGGGCAACAGAAGACTTGATCGACAAAGAAGTCTGCAACAAACATGGGATCAAGATAATCAAAGCAAAAAACCCAAGGGAGATGTACTTCGCGAACGGAAAACCAAGGGCTATAGGCCCTGTTACCCATATGACGAAAGCACCTATGGACATTAGTAGCCATAGGAAATTGGCAACCTTCCAAGTGGTGAACCTCCAAAACCATGAGGTCATCCTCGAGATGCTGTGGTTGGGAAAACATAACTCAACCATCGATTGGAACGACAAAAGGATCACATTCAACAGCGAACGATGTACGACTTGGTGTCTCAAATGTTTGCCCTTTGCCTATGTGGTACCCGAAGAAGAAGCCCTGGAAGAGAATCTCATCACCAGATTCTCCAAGGTCCAGATCAAGGAAAGCCTAAGCGCCAATGACCAGAGTGTCACAGTTAAGATGCTATCAGCCGAGGCCAGAGTACCAACGACAGGATCAGCTAAGGCAGCAGGGCACGACCTGTACGCAAACGAAGGAACCGACGTTCCTGCCCAAGGACAAGCAATTGTTGGGACAGGAATAGCTATTTCATTACCTCACAACACCTATGGACGAATTGCACCACGAAGCAGTCTAGCAGTCAAACACTAACTCATGACAAATGCAAGTGTGATAGACTCCGACTACAGAGGTGAAGTAAAGGTGGTCTTGGCCAACCTAGGAGACCAACCATCCCGAGTGGAGAAAGGAGAGCAAATCGCACAACTGATCATCCAAAAAATCAACCACAGGCAACTACAAGAAGTAGCCCAGTTGGATGATACCAAGAGAGGAGATCAGGGGTTCCGAAGCTCCGACACCACCATGGGCCAGAGCGCCAAGGGCCAGAAGGCCAGACCACAGATGCAAATCAACAAAATATCGGCAAGAGCTTTTCGACAGTTTTACCGACAAGGAGAAATGCCTAGCATCCTAAGATGGGACAAGGTCGACAGCGAAATTCAGCTGGAAGCTATCAATATCAGCACAGAGCGAGTGATAAAGAAGTAAGAAAAACAACGAAGACCAAGACGTTAGGGACAGTGTCCCTCAAGAATATCATCATCACCTGCTGGATGTATTTGAAAAAGGAGAAAAGACGACAGTACCACCCTACCAAGCGGGTATCCACCTGGGAATCGACCTGGAGGAAGAAAAAACGGTTCCAGTCAAGAAAATATACGCCCTCAGCTATGACCAATTAGGAGAGCTCCATCGATACATCAAACAAAACAAGGACCGAGGATGGATTCGAAGGGTGAAATCAGGAAGGGCTTCACCAATTATGTTTGTCAAGAAAAAGAATGGCAAACTCAGACTATGCGCCGATTACCGAGCACTCAATAAAGTCACCAAAAAGGATTAAAACCCTCTACCGCTTATTAGTGAAGCTCTGGATCTGCCAGGAGGAGCCAAATATTTCACCAAGCTGGACATAAAGGACGCCTACCACAACATTCGAATAAGGGAAGGGGATGAATGGAAAACGACCTTTTCAACAAAACTAGGAACATACGAATACCTGGTCATGCCATTCAGGTTAAGCAACGCACCGGCGGCGTTCCAACGATGCATCAATGAGGTCCTTATGGAAGACATCGACATGTGTTGTATTTTCTATCTGGATGACGTACTCATATATTCGGACACCCTACAACAACATCGAAAAGGATGTCAGCAATATCCTCAAAGCGATACGAAAATCGGGAATGAAGGTCAAACCATCCAAATGCGAATTCCACCAAAGCGAAAGAGAATACCTTGGATTTATCATCGGACAAGAAGGGGTCAAGACAGACCCAGTTAAGATACAAGCCATCTGGGACTGGACAACACCAAAGAAGATAAAGGGAATCCAGTGTTTCCGGAGCTTCTGCAACTTCTACCGACGATTTATAGAAGGTTTAAGCAGAACGGCCGAACCACTATACGCGAAAACAAAAAAGGAATGCATCGGCAACTGGGAACAGGTGAGCCAAAGACCAACGAGCCTTCGACGAATTAAGGACAAAGCTCACTACGGCACCAGTACTGGTCTACTTCGACCCCCTCGCACTAACCAAGATCAAAACAGATGCCTCAAAATACGTATACTGCGGTATACTGTCACAGCAATGCCAGGACGGGAAATGGGGACCAGTGGCATACCGATGCAAGACAATGTCGGACGCCGAATACAACTATGACATACATGACAAGAAACTACTGGCAATAGTTCAGGTTTTCCACGAATGGAAACGATACACGAGAGGGAGCCCGAAGCCGATACGGGTCCTTACAGACCACAAGAACTTAGTAATCTTCATGACAACGAAGGAGGTAAGTGAACGACAAGCACGATGGATGCAAGAACTAACTCAATAAAACTTCAAAATTGAATATCGACCAACCTGAGGCAAGGAAGGGGGAAAACCAGAGATCCTAACCAGAAGAGCGGGAGATCTACCCAGGGCAGGCGACAAGAGACTCATACGGAATATGGGAATCTTATTGCCAAAAGAACGGTACTGGGACATCCCAGACACCGAAGAAATCAAGCTCGACGTATTGGAAACGACTGAGTTTCGAGAGAGGGACGAAGGAGCAATACAGAAAGCAAGCAAGGTCATCGACGAGATCCAGAAAATCAAAAGAAATTTGGACGAAGGAAAGAAAGAGATGAAAGGAATAGCACTGGGGCTGTGTAAGTGGAGGAACAACCTCTTGTGGTACCAAGGAAAAATTTGGATACCAAATAACGAAAGGATACGGACGACTCTTATCGCCAAACACCACGACCCACCACAAGCAGGACACGGGGAACGGCAAAAACCACTGAACTCATCAACCGACGATACTATTGGCCAAAGATAAGAGAGCATATCAAACGATTCATTAAAAATTGCCACCCATGTCCGAGGACCAAAGTGGTCCGACATGTACCATACAGATTACTACAATCAAACAACGCCCCCGATCGACCCTGGAAGTCAATCGCTATGGACTTCATTACGGACCTGCCAAAATCCGACAGTTATGACACCATACAGGTGGTCATCGATCGGGTGACCAAAATGAGCCATTTTATTCCATGCTCGAAAGACCTAGAGGCACGGCAGTTTACCAATCTGTTCATGAAGGAGATAGTCAGACTACACGGGCTACCCCACGATATCATCACCGACAGGGGGACATTATTTACCTCAGACTTATGGAAAGAAACTAGGAAGAAATGAGGTGTCGAATGAAGACTCAGCACGGCTTTCCACCCGCAAACAGATGGACAGACGGAACGGACCAATGCCATATTGGAACAATAGCTCCAAGCATACATCAATTATCAACAAGACGATTGGTGTGGTTACCTACCACTGGCAGAATTTGGATACAACAACAGATATCAGGAGACCATCAAGACCACACTATTCTTTGCAAACTACGGCATTCACCCCGAATCCGAAATGATTGGTCATGTGATTCAAGCAAAACAAACGAAACCAGAAGAAATGACGTAGCTACATGAGTCATTAAAAAAGCGAGATGGTGGCAGTGCAATTGCAACAAAAATAATACTGCTATCAATAGCAAAAACCAAATCCAAACCTGCAATCAGGAGATATGGTGTGGTGGTTGCCACGCAATATAAAGACCACGAGACCATGGAAAAAACTGGAGTAGAAGAAAATCGGACCATTCAAAATCTTGGCTAGGATTGGAACAAGCGCATATAAGCTGGCCTTACCACCCTCAATGGCCATACACAACACATTTCACATCTCCGTCCTCGAACCATACCAAGACAATCGATTCCCCTCTAAAATCAAAGAATTCGCTCCTTCTATTCAGATAGAAGGAGAAGACGAATACGAACTCGACGTAATCATCGACTCTCGATTCCACTACAACAAACTCCAATATCGAGCTAAGTGGATGGCCTATTCACCAGAACCCGACAAAGTCTGGTACCCGGCAGAAAACTTCGACCATGCAGCACACACAGTCCAAGGATTCCACCAGCACTAGAAGGGAAAGCCCGGAGTGGATACGCGTCACGAGCAACAGATCGTCCTCCACATCTCCGCCCGGCGTCAAACAAGAAAGGCGCTCACGCACCAGAGAACATCAGGAAAATGTCGGAGCGAGGTCCAAGGCGGTCCTGAACGCTCCTGGTCCACCAAGGGGGGTTGTGGTCCCCATGGTCCACTTGGTCCACTCCGATCCATTCTGATCCAAACTTTTTCAAATTTTACCGAAAATGTGGACAAAGGTGGATCAGGGTGGACCAGGAGGACCAGGGGGACCATAAACCCCCTTGGTGAACCAGGACTGGTTTTTACATTTTGCTGATGAAGATGACTCCCAGTGCGTCGCTCGCAATGCTACCCCACTAGCCCAGAATACTCGGGCTCAGCAAAACGGGAGGTGGCACATGCCTGCAAAAACTGGACGGATTGCTTCAACGATGAATGTCAAATTAGTCTGAGCGAGAAACAAAGGTCCGGCTGGTACCCACAATTCAGCAAGAGATCGAGACAATCAAGCGTCACCAACGACCACGACTGGCGACAAGAAATGGAAGGGAATCCAGGAGAGGACTGGGCGCCACAACAACCTCAAGGCGGAGAGCCAGAAGGGCTTATCAGGAAATCACGAGGTAGGAACATTTTTTAAACGACAATTGCAACGACCACCGATGGGAAAAGCTGGAAGCCGGCTACTGCCCCTGACATGTGGGAGAAAAGGGGACACTGTTGAAGAACGACAGGGGGGAACACACATCAGCAAAATGTAAAAACCAGTCCTGGTCCACCAAGGGGGGTTATGGTCCCCCTGGTCCTCCTGGTCCACCCTGATCCACCCTGGTCCACATTTTCGGTAAAATTTCAAAAAGTGTGGATCAGAATGGATCGGAGTGGACCAGGTGGACCACGGGGACCACGGCCCACCTTGGTGGACAAGGAGAGTTCAGGACCACCTTGGACCACCCTCCGACATTTTCCTGATCCAAGAAGAGAAGAGCCATGAGGGCATGGCTAGGAAGGGAGGGGAGCGGAAAAACCATTCTGGACTTGGAAGCCCTGGAAGGGAAAATCTCGGATCTCAGAAGCCAACTCGATCGTGCCACCCAAATCATCGTCGGAAAAGACCACGACCTCGAAAGACTGGACAAATAAAGGGAGAAATTACAACAAGCCTACAATCAAGTCAAACAGAGGATGCGACAGATCGGAGCCACACCTTGGAGAGAAGGGGTAGGGCATCGTTTAGACCAATGCAAAAGAAGCACAGAAGCTAATGTCACAAACGGTGTCTAAACAGGGCAGACTCTCACTTGACCAATAGTTATTAGTCATTGGTTTGTTATCCTTCACGCTATGAGAGCAATTGACTCATAGGATTTGACATGACGACGCAATAGCCTGTCATTGGATTATTGTTATTGGTTGTTATTTGACATGACTCGCCTTTGTGGTCATGTAGTTTGTGTATTCCGCACATGACTCATAGTTATGAGTCATGGGTCTCACACATGTGACCCCTTCGGGGCACATGACTCGTTTTATGAGTTTTGATTGATTGCGAGGAATAATGCAGATGACTCGAACAAGGCAGCTGATGGATTTCACACAATGACTCACTATGAGTCATGAGCCGGGTGATATGAAGGCATGAGTCACACAGCGTTAGGGTTGAGGGAAGAACCCCTATCGAAGGGCACCCTCGGGACATGGGATTTGGGTCATGAACCATCTCCCTTACATCTCCGGCGATTGTAATCTCAACACCATGAGAATTGATCGTCAACATCCACCACCCCCGCACTCTCAGTAAGCTGCACCCTCCCCCCTCCCGCCTTACTTCCCTCATCATGTCCTTGGGGCCTGGCGTCCTTGTTTCTAGGGGTCGTTTGGCTCTTCTCCATCCTCTCTCCGCTCGCGCTTCGCTGCCTCGCTTAGAGCTCGCACAATTGGCAACACCCTCTCGCCCATGTTACGGACGGCTGGGACTACAGTTCGCAGTAGGAGAAAACCTTTTCCACAGGCTACGGTCAATTTCTCCGTTCTCTTCACCTGCGTTAAAGGCTGCCTAGTCAGACACGCACACAGTTACCGATAGTTTTCACGGTTATTGGGTCTACCCCTCCTCTCCCTCTTCAGGTCTCGTCCCGTTGCTCGGTTACAGCTACAATCCACTCACTCGGCTCGCACCCTACTGCCCTTTTACCTTATGCTGCCCTCCCGATTTCGCCAGGGTTGCACCCCTTGGTTACGCTCAGTTATCGTATTGCACTGCCTCGGTGGCGGATGTCCACGCCTTGGGTTCTTCAGTAATGTATGCAACGCCGCAACGCTTTATAGTGGCCCCGTTCCCCCATTGTTCCTCCTTCATTGTCGGTTACTTTGAGTTTCATTAGTGGTTATAACCATTATTTATTTTGTTGGTGTCTACGGCAAGGGTTTTCCTGTTGATTCCTCCCCATCTATTTGTTTGTATTTTTCTTTTCAACCGCCTAGTTGAAGGGGGATTTCTTATTTTGAGTGGCTGGTGTGCGGTTGGTCTCGTACCAGAGAGACTTGGGTTGATGGCTTTTTCCCTGGTGCCGGGGTGGAGAAAACATAGTGGATGGGGTTTTTTCTTTACCATAGCTAGCGCTGCATGTAGTCTTTGTTCCCAGTAGTTGAATAATACAATGCACATGAAAAAAAAAGAAAGTTGAAAAACGTGAAAAAAAAGACATGGGATTTGGGTCACGAACCATCTCCTCTACACCTCCGGCAACCGAAAACTCAACACGATGACAATTCATCGTCAACATCCACCCCCTCTCCCCTCTTCTGATGGCTCTTTTGCCTAGGAGGTTGACGCTACCACCACCCCTCTCCCCTCTGATTCCCTTCTGATCTTCCTGTTGCTTTGGCAGCCTGGTTGTATAGGGTTTTACGGTTACTCTCCCCTCCTTGCTCCGCACTTGTTTCGCTGCCTCGCTTAGCATTTGCAGGGTCGGCACCACCCTTCTTTCATCAATGGGTTGGTCGCAGTCTCAGCTTATGGTCGAAGTAGTGGCCCTGGTCGCTCTCCTTCCTGGTATTGCACTATCTCCTTAGATCACTGCTCGGTACGGTCGGCATTGTCGAAAAGTGATGATCTCGTTTCGGTTATCCCTCCCTCGTACTTCTCCTTGTTTGGGCACATCCCTTCCTCCCTTCACCAGGTCTTCGTCCCGTGGCTCGATTACAGCCAAAACACCCCCCACCCGGTTCGGTCGCCCCGGCGTCCGGCCACCATTTACCTCGCTTCCTCTAAGGACTCGTGAAGTCTCTCAGCTTAACCCGCCATATGTTCTACTATTAGCCCCACGATCCGGTCTATAGGGCTCCGGTAGTATTACCCTAGAGTGTGGTTGTGTTCAATGTTGTTTGCATTAGGGGATTGTTAAAGGCCTTCGCGGCGGATGGGGTTTGTCTGATGCTTCTTTTACGGATTTGGGTTTTTTTGGTTTTTCTCACTGTTGGCTTTGTTTTGGGTTTTCGGTAGCTGCTTTCTTTTGGTCCCAAGGTTGATTTATATTTTTGTTGTTGTTTTCAGCGCCCGGGTGCTTGGTGTGGGTTTTATACCAGGGGTTTTTCTCCCACAGTTTCCACCGCCTCGACGATGGGTTGAACTGGGTGGAAGTTTGTTGCGGCCATATCCATCGTGGATGCGTGCTATTTTTGTACTTATTACTTCGGCCTTCGGCCTCAGCTAGAAACATAATTTAAAATATAATTAAAAAAAAAGAAAAAAAGACATCGGATTTGGGTGGCCCTGACGGGGTCCCCTACTCCGTATAGGAAAAGGTCAACTTGATCAACCCATTGTCACAAACGGTGACTAAAGCAAGGCGCACTCTCACATGACTAATAATTATTAGTCATCGGTTTGTTATCTTTCACACGATGAGATCAGTTGACTCATAGGATTTTATGTGACGACTCGCTAGCGTGTCATTGGTTTATTCTTATTGGTTGTTATTTGACATGACGCACGATTGTGGTCCTGTGGTTTGTCTATCTCGCACAGGACTCATAGTTATGAGTCATGGGTTTCACGCATGTGACCCCATTAGGGCACATGACTTGTTTTATGGGTTTTGATTGGTTGCGAGGTATGGCGCAGCTGACTCGAACGAGTCAGCTGATGGATTTCACACTATGACTCCCTATGAGTCATGAGTCGCGTGACGCGAGAGTATGAGTCACGCAGGATTATGGTTCAGGGAAGAACCCCTATATAAGGGCACCCTCAGGGCATGGGATTTTGGTCACGAACCATCTCCCTTACACACCCGGCGATTGAAAACTCAAGACTATGAGAATTCATGGTCAAAATCCACCACCCCCGCACTCTCAGTGAGCTGCCCCAAGCACACTCCGTGAGCTGCACCCTCCTCCTCCCGCCTTACTACCCTCATCATGTTCTTGGGCCCTGGCGTCCTTGTTTTTAGGGGTTGTTTGGCTCTATCACCCCCTCTCTCCGCTTGCGCCTCCCTGCCTCGCTTAGCGTTCGCACTGTTGGCAACACCCCCACGCCCATGTTACAGACGGCTGGGACTACAGTTTGCAGTAGGAGAAAACTCGTCAACCGGCTACGGTCGATTTCTCCGTTCTCTTCACTTCCACTAGAGGCTGCCTAGTCAGACACGTACACGGTTACTGATAGTTACCACGGTTATTGGGTCTACCCCTCCTCTCCACCTTCAGGTCTCGTCCCGTTGCTCGGTTACAGCTACACTCCACTCACTCGGCTGGCACCCTACTGCCTTTGCAGCCCTAGCGATTGCCACCGTCGCGCCCCTCGGTTACGCTCAGTCGTCGTATTGCACTGCCTCGGTGGCGGATGTCAACGCCTTGGGTTCTCGAGTAATGCTTGCAACGCCACATCGGTTTTTAGAGGCCCCCGCACCCCCTTTGTTCTTCTTTCATTGTCGGTTACTTATGGTTTCACAAGTGGTTCATCAATTTTTTCTTTTGTTGGGTGTCTACAGCAAGGGTTTTCCTGTTAATTCCTCCCCGTGTATTTATTTGATGTTTCTTATTCCGCCCCCCTAGTCGGAGTTTGATTTCTTATTTTGCGCGGCTGGTGTGCGGTTGGTCTCGTACCAGAGAGCCTTGGGTTGATGGCTTTTTCCCTGGCGCCGGTTGGAGAAAAATAGAGGATGGGGTTCTTTCTTTACCATAGCTAGCGCTGCACGTAGTCTTTGTTCCCGTAGGTTGGTAATACAAAGCACATCAAAAAAATAAGAAAAAAGAGGGATTGGATTTTGGTTCTTCACGCAACCATCTAAGTTCTTTCATATACTATATTTTCAATACAAATGTCTTGATCTATCACACTTTCAGAAACAAGACACGACTGTCTTATATGAGCCTAGCGATTGAAGTTGCTAGATAGGAGTCAATGGACTTAGCTATCGCAACAACCATCGGGCTAAGAGAAGTGATCGTTAGCGAACTATCGGTTACCTGCTGCAAGTATCACCCAGAGAGAGAGGATTGTAACATTTGGTTGCTTCAACCAGCAGCACCTAACAAACAGACAAAAAGGAGACCAACAACGAAAACGACATCGACCCCCTAGGGGAAAATCTCGACGTTTCATTACTAGAAGAAGGACTTGAAAGTGCCTTAACAGAAGAGAGGGCAGCAAGCCCTACAACACCTGAGCCACCATCACCGAGTGAATCGGAAGAAACAGAGGAACAAGGAAAGACAAGACGAAACACAATGGCGGCTACAGCAGAACAAGGGGGAGCGACATCCTCGGAAACGAACCCGATCCTGAGCCCGGAACAGATGAGAGAAATCATCACATCCCTAAGCGGAGGGACCAGGAGGCCCAAGGCCAAGGAACGAGAGGTTTACCGAGGGGAACGACACAAACTACGAGGATGGTTAGCCCAACTCATAGTATACTACAGGACAGTAGGATGGCAAAACGGGCACGACGAGGAAAAAATCCTATATCCAACAAGCCTCCTAAGGGACGATGCAGGTACCTGGATCACACCATACGCAGAGGAACAAATCACCCCAAACCGGGAAACCTGGGCAGGATTCAAGTCAGAATTACAAAAACAATTTGGTGTAATCGACGCCAAAGGAGAAGCAAGGATCAAACTAAAGAACATGAGACAAGGCAAACGATCGGTCACAAAATATGGAACGAATTCCGTCTAGTGGCCAGCGAAGGTGAGTTGGATGACTCAACGGGAGGAGAACTACTCCTCGGGGGAATGAACACAGACCTCCAGAATGTATGGGGGGCCAGCAGCGAGGAATAGGACCTCGAAGCCCTAGCACAATGGGCAATTAGCAAGGAATCCAAACTAACGACAGTCAGACATATTCAGGGGTCAACATCGACAAAAAGCGTCTAACGAGAAATCATCACACCACGAAACCCAGATGGGACATACCGACCCACAAACAATGGCAATCAGAACTATGGAGACCCCATGGAACTGGATGCTACCAGGAAACGACCAAGGTTGAACATCCCAAGAGAAGAATTTCAAAGAAGGATTCGAGAACAACTATGCCTCAAATGCGCACAGCCAGGACATTTAGCCAGGGATTGCACGAAGAAAGACGGGACCAGACCCTTCAATGCACGAGCTAAGAGTTGGCAACCCGCGAAGAAACCTGCTCCTTGGCAAACGCGACCCAAGATCAGGGAAATGGAAGTAGAACAGGAACCCGAACAGTGGTGAAACGACGAATGTCCCTAGTAAGAGATGTTCTGAGGGACAGACCCGAACGAAAACCCATCATCATGGAAAACTACTACGCGGCACTCAACTACACGGAAACTCTCGAAAACGACAATGACTATATAATGGTCAAGATACAACTACAAGGCGAAAAGGAGTCAGTCATTATCAACGCCATGATCGACTCAGGGGCAACAGAAGACTTTATCGACCGAGAAGTCTGCAACAAACACGGGATCAAGATGATCAAAGCAAAAAGCCCAAGGGAGATTTACCTCGCGGAGGGAAAACCAAGCTCTATGGGGCCTGTTACCCATATGACGAAAGTACCTATGGACATCAGTAGCCATAGGGAATTGGCAACCTTCCAAGTGGCAAATCTCCAAAACCATGAGGGCATCCTAGGGATGCCATGGTTAAGAGAACACAATCTGACAATAGATTGGAACGACAAAGGGATCACATTCAACAGCGAACGATGTACGACTTGGTGTCTCAAAAGTTTGCCCGTTGCATATGCGGTACCCGAAGAAAAAGCCCTGGAAGAAAATCTCATCACGAGATTCTCCAAGATCCAGGCCAAGAATGGCCCGATAGCCAAAGACCAGAGTGTCAGGGTTAAGAAGCTATCCGCTGAGACCAGAGTGCCTATAAAGGGAACCGCAAGAGCGGCAGGACACAACCTGTACGCGATTAAAGGAACCAACGTTCCTGCCAGAGGACAAGCAATTGTTGGGACGGGGATAGCTATTGGACTACCTCACAACACCTATGGACGAATTGTACCACGAAGCAGTCTAGCAGTCAAACACCGACTCACGACAAACGCGGGTGGGATAGACTCCAACTACAGAGGCAAAGTGAATCTGGTCCTGGCCAACCTAGGAGACCAACCATACCGAGTGGAAAAGGGAGACCGGATCGCACAACTTATCATCGAAACGATTGATGACAGAGAACTACAAGAAGTAGACTAGTTGGACAACACCGAAAGAGGAGACCAGGGATTCAGAGGCTCCAACACGACCATGGACTAAGAGGTCAACAGCCAGAGTGCAAAACAAATGGAAATCAACGAGATATCAGCAAGAGCGTTCGGACAATTCCATCGCAGAGGAGAAACAACAGGAATCCTAAGATGGGATGAAATCGAAGACGAAATTCAGTTGGAAGGTATTAACATCAGCACCGAACTGGCAATAAAAAACAAAAAGAACAATGAAGACCAGGACGTGAGAGACACGGTCCCTCGAGAATATCATCACCTATTGGATGTGTTCGAGAAAGGAGAAATGACAACGGTACCACCCCACCGACCAGGCATCGATCTAGGAATCGACCTGGAGGAAGGAAAAACGGTACCCATCAAGAAGATATACGCCCTCAGTTACGACCGACTGCAAGAGCTCCATCGGTACATCAAACAAAACGAGGACCGCGGGTGGATTCGACAGGTGAAGTCAGGAAGGGCTTCACCAATCATGTTTGTCAAGAAGAAAGACAGCAAACTCAGACTATGCGCCGATTACCGAGCACTCAACGAAGTCACAAAGAAGGATCGACATCGACTACCACTCATTAGTGAAGCCCTAGCCAGACTGGGAGGAGCCAAATACTTCACTAAGCTGGACATCAAAGACGCCTACCACAACATTCGAATCAGAGAAGGAGACGAATGGAAGACAACCTTTTCAACCAAGTTAGGGACTCACGAATACCTAGTCATGCCATTTGGGCTATGCCACGCACCGGCGGGGTTACAACGATGGATCAATGAGGTTCTTAAGGAACACATCGACATCTATTGCATCGTCTATCTGTACGACGTACTAATATGTTCAAACACCCTACAACAACACCAAAAAGACATCAGTAATATCCTCAAAGCGATACGAAGATCAGGGATGCAGGTCAAACCATCCAAATGCGAATTCCATCAAAGCGAAACAGAATATCTGGGATTCATCATTGTGCAGGAAGGAGTCAAGACGGATCCAGTTAAAACGCAAGCCATATGGGACTGGACAACACCCAACAAAATCAAGGAAATCCCATGCTTCCTAGGATTCTGCAACTTCTACCGACGATTTATAGAAGGTTTCAGCAGACCAGCCAGACCCCTATAGGCAAAAAGAAAAAAGGAATGCATCGGCAATTGGGAATGGGGAGATAAAGAACAAGAAGCATTCACTGAACTAAGGACAAAACGCACCACGGCACAAGTACTAGTCTACTTCGACCCCTTCAGACCAACCCGAGATCGAAACAGACGCCTCAAAATATGTCTGCTGAGGCATATTATCTCAACAATGTCAGGACGGGAAATGGCGACCGGTGGCCTACCGATCCAAGACGATGTCAAACGCCGAATGCAACTACGATATACACGACAAGGAATTGCTGGCTATAGTTCAGGCGTTCCACGAGTGGAAACAATACACCAGAGGAAGCCCGAAGCCAGTACGGGTCCTCACCGATCACAAGAACTTAGTATTAAGCATACCAAGAATGCCAACCCATAAGGATCACGCACAGACCCCTACGTACCAATCAGTCAAAACAAAAGATACATCTCGGTCTAGCTTAAGATGATAGTCACATGCCTCTGATTATAAGGTCACGTGTTCGATTCACAGCCGTGTCATAGTTATTATTCGTTAAAATATAATTGTGCGACAAGTCATATAATGACGGCGATAATGGCGCAAAGGCGTCCGAGAGATTTAAGGGTATGTTCCCGTTTTGGGATGCCCATAGGGTAAGAACGAGAGTTCTCTAAGATGACGGACGGAATCAGAATAAAACACTTAAGTAAAATATGGTATGACGATACCAGAAGACACATAGCGGAGACCTCCGGGCCCGCTCAGAACCAGTCGGTACGAACATAAGATAGTGAGCGCAAACTGGTATTCGAGCGATTGCTACCACAAGTCAGTTTGGAAACCTGATGCGCAGACGGTGACAGACTCTCGCGCATTGAATGGTCTGATCCCTTTGGAGTTGGCCGCTTCATATACGGTTCGATGAAGAGATATTATTACACTGGCATTAGTCAGCTACGTGTACTCTAGACTGACCTATTATCCGTGGGACTGACACACCCTCACGATAATATGGCAGTCTACGTCTTCATAATGTGAGCATGAGTTCGAACAGTTGTCAGGGTCAAGAGGTGTTCGCACTTAGGAGTTCAGAGAACTGAGTTCAGTCGATACTTAGATAGTATGGTAAGAACTTGTAGCTTGGCTTAGTTGGTATACTCTGTGACTGTAGATATGAGGTCCTGAGTTCAACTCTCACTGAATTCAAGGTTATTTTAATAATTCTTGGAGGTGGAAATTATTTAAGATACTTCCGAGGGAGGCTCACATAGCACAGAACGAAGAAGTGATCTTATTAATATAATAAGTTTACGATTATTATTTCCTCATTTATCTTTACACTACGCGAGTAACTTAGTTACACTTTATTACGAGCCTTCCTAGAGAAGATTCTCCATCTATAAAACCACCCGATAATAAGGCCTAGTCCGGTACTCCAAATTACCATACCGGCTACCCATAACACTTCTTAACCTTTATGACGACAAAGGAACTAAGCAAACAACAAGCAAGATGGATGGAAGAACTAAGTCAATTCAACTTGAAAATCGAATACCGACCAGGAAAAGAGGGAGGAAAGCCAGATGCCCTCACAAGACGAGAGTGAGACTTACCTACGGCAGGCGACAAGAGGCTCACACGGAATGTGGGAATCTTATTGCCAAAAGAACGATACTGGGAAATCCCAGAAACTGAAGAAATCAAAATCAAAGTATTGGAAACAACAAGATTTCAAGACAAGGATGAGGGAAGGATACAGAAAGCAAGCAACGTTGACGACGAAATCCAAGACATCAAGAGAAACTTGGACAAAGGAAGAAAGGAAATGAAAGAAATAGCACTGGGGCTATGTGTTAGGCACAGAGCTCCCAGAAGGATAAGAGGGTCAAGTTACCCTACCTCCGCGCACGAACCTCTAAAAAAGATTAAGCAACACCCCCCTCCAGCCCCGACGTTATGACAGTAGGTCACCATACGCCGCCTGGAAAGTTGCGTCCCCTCACCAAAGACATAAGTAAAGAAGACCCTTCCTGGAACACGGTACATCGCGGCCTATCGGAACAGTCTTGGACTTTTTTACCTGAGGTCACGTGTTCAACCCACACACCCGTCATAGTTATTATTACTATACTCAGATTGCAAATCAGTCTTCAGGCATCGGCACAAGCACTGCGACCAAGGGGTTTCGGCAGACTCCTATAAAAGAAATGATTTTCTATAAGTAGGAAGTCATACGGCGGAGTTTGAACGGTTGGATAAGAAGTAATGGCGCTTGAAAGTTAAGCCCACCGACATATGTAGTCTGAGATGTAAGACGCAAGCATATGATTACCCGGCATGAGAAATGTTGATCACAACATGACCGGAAGGAACGACGGGTATGATAGCGAGCCAGGCTACATATACAGACTAAGTTCATATGACTTAAAGATCGAAAGCAAGTAATTGGACGCAATTAACTTAGGTATGATTAAAGTCGAAGTGGGGTCCGAATTGTCAGGGTCAACCGGTGTTCGCACATTCATAAGAGTTCACTAAAGTACAAGAAGTACTTAGGAACTATAGGTGTATGAAGTACCCCGGAAAAGGATATAAGTAGTAGGCAAGAGCCCGGGTAGTTAGAAGGTCATCAAGCAACGGAGAAGAGACCTTAACACTATATACACGTTAAAACAAATATTTATCCCTTTACCTATTTTACCCTTCCATCTTGAGTTTTGTCTCCCTAGACGTATTCTCCGAATTACCCACAATCGGGCCTAGTATATTCGCATGTTCTAAGAATATTACTACCCCCATAACAGTAGATTGTTACCCTCTACGTTACTGAGACACTCAAGCGATATCAATCATAGAGACGAATCGCAACTCAACCAAACCTCATTTTACATCACAAGGATAAGAAACACTTTCCTACTTCAAAATGTCGAGGTCTAACCCTGAGGGAGCAGGACCTGATTCCATGGAGACAGATGAACTGTCCCTGTCCCAAGCCCCGACAGTGACATCGCAAGACACAAGGATCGCTAGATCCACTGATAGCAGAATATCTCCCGGTCTGCCACCCGGACTCTTCCATCAGGCCGCGATGAGACGCTCCCAGTCCCAACAGTCTCAGACACCAGCAGAACCACTATTATCTCACGAAATGTCTAGACGTCTTGACCGCATCAACCGAAGTCTACACCTGTACGAGGACAATCTTGCCCAAAGCATCGATCAGGAACATCTAGCATTCCAGTCCCTTCCTCCCCAAATCCAACAATTGGTACGGGAACTGCGCAAAGTCAAAAAAGATATAATGATGGGCGCCAGATACATAGGAACGGAGCTGGAACAAATAGACACTAGTATGGTACAGGTGGAAGCGGCAACCAAGGGGCTCCAAGAAGCGCTCAAAAGGGTCGGTGGAAGGATGGACGGACAAGATTCCCGTCAAACCCGACACGAACAGGTTACATCACACCTCCACCAGACCATACAAGCAGAAGGAGCGGCGGCAATGGGCAGAGACGAACAGTTAGGACAAGAACTGCTAGACACAAAAGCCCAACATCAACGAAAACTACGGAACCATGAAAGAATACTCAACGCTATGATGGCCGAGTTGGAGGCAAACAAAGAAGCCAGAGAAAGACAAGAAAGCCACATAGCTGAGTTAACTGCAGCGGTTACCTCCTTGATGGTCCAAGTGAAAGGCAAGCGTTCAAACCCAACCCCGGAACAAGAGGCCGGAGTGATAGGAGGAGGAGGCGGAGGACGACCCCCCCCTACAATGCATGGAGCAGCGGGAGGCACCCCTGATCCTGGAGATAGTGAAGGAGGAGGAAGTGACAACGAGAGATGAGGAAGGCGGGAAAAGAGACCCGACAGACAAAACAAGAAGCCTGTAGATAAGGAAAAACCCGATGAGGAAAAATACGGAGAACCTACAGATGACGAAATAAGGTTTTCCAGAGCCTTGGGAAAGGCTATAGGAGAAACCACGAAACGTCCAGCCCAACCCCCATCAGAATACGAACATGCCAAACACCAGGATATCCGGTTTTGGCTGACCACCTGCAAGGACTTTTTTGATTGCAACCCATAGCAATGGCAGGACAAGGCGGACCGTATCAAATACGCCTTGTCGAAACTAAAAGGATCACAAGTAGCATCCTTCGCGATGACCTACCGGAATCAAATGACCGGCGAGCTAGGCCATATACGACAGGATGGTTATGAATTATGGGATGTCTTTGCCGAACAAGCAGTACGACGATTCGGTCCCACTCATGAGGAAGAAAAAGCCCTACGAGAAATGTTGAAAGTCCGATACAAGAATCACATTAACCAATTTTTATTGGAATTCGAAAATTGGAATGTCAAAGCAAAAGTTACTGGAATCACCTTCAGAAAATTAATCCGAGAACAAATACCGGATGAAGCTGTACGGCGAATGTCAATGCATCAAGAATACGCCGACGATCGAGATTGGATAGAAGCTCTCCGCCAAGCGGTCCGCAATGAGGAACATTTCCAGGAAGGAAAAAGGCTTAAGGACAATAATTTCTCAGGGTCAAATTCAAGTGGGAAGAGGAAACGGGACGAACCGACAACGACAAAGATAACGAAACAACCTAAGTATACCGCTAGAGAAAAAAGGGTATACCAGGCAAAGAAAAAGGAGGAAAAGGTAGAAAAAGGAAAGGCTGCGCCCCGGCAGAAAATCATGCATCGGGTTTGGGCCGACGCGCACACCGGTATCAACCCAAAAATAGTGGACGAACGAAAAGCCAAGGGGCAATGCACTAGATGTACCCTGACAAACCACGGATGGAAACACTGCCAGAAAGTAATTTGAGTCAGCACCATCCAAAGGAAATCGTTCAAGTTACCGGGAGGAAGATCGAACCACCCAAAGCCTAGAAAGCCAAGGGTAGCCGCTGTGGCTGAGGATAGCCGTGGAGAAACCTCGCGGCAAGCGAGCCAGAGGCCACTAGCATGGACCTTTATGGAGGATGAGGAGCTAAGAGCTCAGTGGCACCACTGGCGATGGCTTGTGGGTAGTCCGGCCATCGAACTGGGAATCGAAAGAATCCGAAGTGAACTCTTCGGCTCATACCCTTTGAGTGCTTTGACCCCAAAAGCGTGATAAGTTCCGACTGGGAGTCAGGTAGCACCTGGGTGTTGTATGGCAAAGATGGTCAAAAGTCTATATCCCAGATAAACTCGAGAGAGCAGCGTAGGAACCCACCTTGAGCAACACGACCCGAAAACGGCTCCACTTGTTGGAAGGACCCCAAGGACTAACGACCGTTAGTAGAAAACCTAAGAGGACACAAAGAGAGCAAGAAAAGAGCCAAGTACGGAACTCGAGCCAAAGTGATGAGTGAGAAGCTGGCATCAGACGAGAGTGACACCAGCGTAATCGTCCCCAGAGGCAGGTCTTAAAGTACACGATCGAAAACGATTAAAAGGACAGACTCTCACGAGGGAAAATAACCCACGAGTGCTATGGGTCGCACTACTCGATAACAAGACACCCTATTTTGTTGTCAGGTAGGATGAAGCGCGCGACCTCAAGATTTCTCTCATAGTAGTTGAGCACATTCATTGCACACACAGAACCACTACCCACCTCATGAAGAAACTTCAGCTCGGGCTGGTGGAAATTAGGCGATAGGTATGGTAGACTCCTCGTATTTGCCAATCAGTGTGGATAAGTCGGTCAGAACGCAAGGTGCATCCGAGCCGCAAAGCACGAATCATCAGATGAACTACCCCTGGTATATGGGAATCCCTCGGCAGGGAATAAAGGCCGCTAGTAGTGGGCTGCCCGATATACAAACAGATAAGATTTTACCTTTCACGAAAAATACTATCCTCGGAAATCCCCAACCATCACCAAACTATTTTATATTTTCAAAAATATTTGGTGAAAGGAAAAAAGCAGTTTGTCTGAGGAGGCTTCATGAGCCGAAACTGCGCAGGCACGGTAACAAACCCTAAAAGTTACCAAAATGAAAAGAGTTTATGAGATACGAGGCCCTGGCCCCAAGTGGACAAAATACAAACCGAATCCACAACACTACGAGTGCCCCGAAGGAAATGCCATCCTGGTCATATCACACAAACGGCATAAAATTAGAGTCTTACTAGACTCTGGCTCTAACATTTTTCTCCTAAACAAAAACACCGCACGCACCCTCAAAGTCCCTTACGAAATAAGCGAGAACCCGCTTAAAATAACCGCATTCGATGGCGAAGTATCCTCCACAGGAGGAAAATACTATTCACATCCAATTGAACTAGAAATTGGTACCAATGGCCATACGACTATGGTCTCCTGCGAGATTGCGGATGCAGGCAAATATGATATGATCATACCGTTTGGGTGGTAGCACCACGAACATCCGATAAAAAAAGTATTGAAACCCCTGAAAAATGGTGTTTCGAACACACTAAATGTGTAGAACATGTACAAGATCAAGGCATCGCTGACATTTTTGAATGGGACGAGACGGTGGCTTTTGATGAAGAGGCAAGAATGATAGGGAGGATCGGATCCACAAGACATGAGGAGGTACAACTAGAGGGATTACCAAAGCCGTATTGGCAATACAAGGAATTGTTTGAGAATGAGAAAGCAGAAATGCTGGCTCCTAGGCGAACCTTCGACCCTGCGATCGACCTCAAAGACGGAGCCACCCCACCCTGGGGACCTATATACCCAATGTCGACTTACCAATTAGAGGAACTAAACAAATACTGTCAGAAAATGTTAGCCGAAGGGAAAATAGTTCATAGCAAATCTCCGGCGGGAGCATCAATCCTTTTTGTTCCCAAACCTGACGGAAGACTACAACTGTGCGTGGACTACCAACAGCTAAACAAGTTAACCATACTTAACAAATACCCTTTACCGCTCATGACTGAACTAAGGGAGAGAGTAGCCGGTGCGACCATTTTCACCAAACTAGACCTAAAAGACAGTTACCAATAGATTAGGATCAAAAAAGGAGACGAATGGAAAACCGCCTTCCGCACCCGATACGGACATTAAAAATATAAAGTAATGCCATTTGGGTTGGTCAATGCACCCGCCACTTTCCAGGCCATGATGAACACTATCCTATGAGAATTCTTGGATCACAGAGTCGTAGTATATCTGGATGACATACTAATTTACTCCAAGACAATGGAAGAACACGAGGCTCTGGTCAAATAAGTACGAGCCAGGCTAGAACGCCATGACCTCGCGGTATCCTTAAAGAAATCCGTGTTCCATGTCGATACAGTCGAATTTCTCGGATACATCGTGGGAAACACTGGTGTCACTATGAGCGAAAAAAGGTCGAAAGTATCCTCAATTGGAAAGCCCCACGGTCGGTAAAAGATGTTCAAATCTTTATTGGTTTTGCGAATTTCTATCGACGGTTCATAGAAAACTTCTCAAAAGTTTGCAAACCGATTACCGACACGTTGAAAACTAAGGGAGGAAGACATTTATGGTTTTGGGGAGAAGAGCAGGACAAAGCCTTCAAGGAACTTAAGCGAAGATTTACCTCAGGCCCTATTCGAGCACACTTTTACCCAAACCGGAAAACCGTGATCGAGACGGAATCCAGCGCCTTTGCACTAGGCTGTATCCTTTCCCAGTGGTTGGGAAAACGATTACACCCAGTTGCTTTCCACTCACGAAAGCTAAACGATGCCGAACGAAATTACGAAATTCATGATAAGGAATTATTGGCAATCCTAGAAGCATTCTGCGAATGGAAACACTACCTATTGGGAGCAGACGATCTGGTGACGGTATACAGCGACCACCAGAACCTGCAATACTTCCTTACGACTAAGGTCTGGAACCCCCGACAGATCCGATGGGCTCAGTGGCTGGCCAATTTCAATTTTAAAATAGTGTACCACCCCAGCAGCCGAGGGGCCAAGCCTGATGCATTTAGTCGGCGGCCGGAGTACCGCCCTGAGGAGGGAGCTACGCATCGCGAACAGAGAATTTTGAAACCGGAACATTTCGAAGTTTCACTTTGCCACAGAAAGGACCGAATTCAAGTCAGCCTTGTGGAAGAAAAAAGCGAACGACAAACCGGCTCACAATAAAAAGACTGCAAGAAAATGCGATAGTTCCAACCAAAGGTTCCAGGATGGCAGCAGCACACGATATTCACGCCTTAAAGGATGGCACATTACCAGCCCAAAGACAGATGCTAGTGGATACCAGAATCGCAATAGGACTACCCAAAGGGACATACAGCAGGCTGGCAGCAAGAAGTGGCATGCCAAGCAAACATGGAATAGCAGTGGGTGGCAGGGTTATAGATGCGGACTATACCGGCGAAATAAAAGTAATACTCCGGAACCATGGGGACACCAGTTACGAATTCAAGGCAGGTGACCGAATCGCACAGCTAATCGTGGAAAAAATACAAACACACGATGCCATGGAAATCGATAATCTGGATGATACGGAAAGGGGAACTCAGGGATTTGGCTCTAGCAACATTGGCCCCAAACGGCTAATTGCTTGTGAAGAACTCAAAGTCAAAATGTGTTTCCTAAACCCAGATCCACAGGACAACTCATATTTTGACGAAGAAGACATTCACACACACAGCAGTCTACGAGACGAAATAAAGATGCTGTCCAGTGCCATGATTGCAGCAATACAAATGCAAACCATGGACGACTCATTCCTGGACAGAATAAGAGTGGCAGGAAAAGAAGATGACACTTGGATGGCGTGGAAGGGGGAGTTAAACCGGTTAAAGGAAAAACGGAAAGCACTAGCAAAGCATTGAGAACTGGAAGATGGGCTACTCTATTATAAGGGTAGACTATTCGTTCCTTCAAAGGAAGAACTCTTAACCGAAATGGCGAAAGGGTGTCACGACTCAAAGGTAGCCGGATACTTCGGACAAGAAAAGAAAATTGAATTAGTCACAAGGAACTTCCATTGGAACAAACTCAGCAAATGGATAAACAACTATGTCCGGTCGTGCGACGAATGCCAACATAACAAATCTCCACGACAGGCAAAGTATGGTTTACTCCAACCATTAGAAGTACCATACGCAGCATGGACCTCGATCTCAGTGGATTTCATTACCCAGTTACCCGAGTCCCAAAGACAAACCCAGATCATGGTAGTAGTGGATCGTTTATGTTACAATCCCCTCTCTCCGGGTGATACTTGCAGCAGCTAACCGATAGTTTCCTAAGGATCGTTTCGTCTTTGCCCTATAGCTGTTGCGATAGCTAAGTCCGTTGACTCCTATCTAGCAACTCCGATCGCTAGGCACATATACGATGGTCTCGTCGTGATTCCCGAAAGTGTGGTAGATAAAGATCTTTGTATTGAAAGTATAGCGTAGGAAAGAACTTAGATGGTTGCGTGAAGAACCCAAATCTCCTGCCCCGAGGGTCCCCTTATATAGGGGTTGTTCCCTCAACCCTGACCCTGCGTGACTCATACCTTCGCGTCACGCGACCCATGACTCATAGTGAGTCATAGTGTGAAATCCATCAGCTGACCATTCCGCGTCAGCTGCGCCATATCTCACGACCAATCAAAACTCATAAAACCAATCATGTGCCCCGAATGGGTCACATGCGTGAAACCCATGACTCAGAAATATGAGTCATGTGCAAAATACATAAACCACATGACCACAATCGTGCGTCATGTCCAATCACAATAAACTGATGACACGCTATTGCGTCGTCATGTGAAATCCTATAAGTCAACTGACTTGATAGCGTGAAAGATAACAAACCGATGACTAATAACTATTAGTCATGTGAGAGTCTGCCTTGCTTAGTCACCGTTTGTGACATTAGCTCCCTTCCCCCTCTTGCATTGGTCCCACAATGTTAAACTCCTTCTTACCACAGCATACCCCCGATTTGGCGCATTCTCTGTTTGCATCGATTGTATGCTTGCTGGAGCTTCTCTTTCTCCTTGTCGAGCCTTTCGAGCTCGTTGTCATTTGCCACGATGGTTTGGGCGGCGCGGTCGAGTTGGCTTCAGAGGTCCGAGATTTGTCCTTCCATGCTTTCCATGTTTTTTTCGCTCCCCTCTCCCCCCAGCCGTGTCCTCACGGCTCTTCTTTTCTTCTGCTCCCGCCTGTCATTCTTTGACAGTTCCCCTTTCTCCCCTATTTGTCGGCGGTAGTAGCCGGCGTCCACCTTTTCCCATCGGTGTTCGTTGCAGTGGTCGTTGAAACAATGCTCCCAGCTCGTGATTTCGTGATGAGCCCTTCTGGTGCTTTTCCGGCGTGGTTGTTGTGGCGCCCAGTCCTCTCCTGGGTTGGCTTCCATCTCTTGTCGCCAGTCGTGGTCGTGGGCGACACTTGGTTCCCTCGATCTTCTGGTAAATTGTGGGTACCAGCCTGACCCTTGTTTTTCGCCGAGGTGGGTTTGGCACCCATCATCGGTGCAGTCCGTCCAGTTCATGGAGGCGTGTGCCACGTCTCTCTTTGGGGAGCCCGAGTATGACGGGCTAGTGGGGGTAGCGTTGCGAGCGACACGCTGGGCGTTGCTCTCGGGTGTGCGCGAGTGTCGTTCTTGTGTGACGACGGGGGGTGGTGCGGAGGACGATCTGTTGATCGTGACGTGTATCCACTCCGTGCTTTCCTGGGTAGCGCCGGTTGAATCGTTGGACTGTGTGTTCTGCATGGTTCAAGTTTTCCGCAGGGTACCAGACTTTATCGTGTTCTGGTGAGTATCCTTTCCACTTAGCTCGGTATTGGAGCTTGTTGTAGTGGAGTCTCGAGTCGATGATTTCGTCGAGTTCGTATTGGTCTTCTCCTTCTATTTGAATAGGAGGAGGGGGTTCCTTGATCTGAGAAGGGAATCGGTTGTCTTGGTAAGGTTTGAGGAGGGAGATGTGGAATGTGTTGTGTATGGCCATTGAGGGTGGTAAGGCCAGCTTATATGCGCTTGTCCCAATCTTTGCCAAGATTTTGAATGGTCCGATATTCTTGTAGTCTAGTTTTTTCGATGGTCTCGTGGTCTTGATGTTGCGTGGCAGCAACCACACCTTATCTCCTGACTGTAGGTTCGGATCGGGTTTTCTGTGTCGATCGTAGTATTCTTTTTGCCGTAATTATGCGGCCACCATCTTGTTTCTTAATGACTCATGTAACTGCATCATTTCTTCCGGTCTTGTTTGTTTTCCCTGTATCAGATGACCGATCATCTCGTATTCAGGGTTGATTCCGTAATTTGCAAAGAAGGGCGTGTTCTTGATTGTTTCCTGATATCCATTGTTGTATGCAAATTCTGCTAGTGGTAGGTACCCACACCAGTCGTCCTTTTGATAGTTGATGTATGCCCGTAGATATTGTTCCAATATGGCATTGGCTCTTTCGGTCTGCCCATCCGTTTGGGGATTCAAGGCCGTGCTAAGTCTTCGTTCGATTCCTAATTTGCCCGTTGTTTCCTTCTATAGGTCTGAGGTGAATATGGTCCCCCTATCGGTGATGATATCATGTGGTAGTCCGTGTAACCTGACTATCTCTTTCATAAAGAGGTTCGCGAACTGCCGCGCGTCTAGATCCTTTGAGCATGGAATGAAATGGCTCATTTTTGTCACCCGATCGATGACCACCAGTATGGTGTCATGACCTTCCGATTTCGCTAGGTCCGTGATGAAGTTCATAGCTATCGACTTCCATGGCCGATCGGGGGCCTCGTTTGACTACAGCAATCCGTAGGGTGCATGTCGGAGCACTTTGGTTCTTTGACATGTGTCACAATTTTTTATGAATCGTTTGATGACTTCTCTTATCTTTGGCCAACAGTATCGTCGGCTGATCAGTTCAGTAGTTTTTGCCGTTCCACTGTGTCCCACTTGTGGGGGTTCGTGATGTTTAGCGATAAGAGTGGTTCGTATCCCTTCCTCGTTTGGTATCCAAATCCTTCCTTGGTACCATAAGAGGCCATCCTTCCACTGGCATAGCCCCAGCGCACCTCCTTTCATTTCTTTTCTTTCTTCATCCAAGTTTCTCTTGATATCTTGGATAACGTTGTCGACGCTGCTTGCTCTTTGTATTTCCCCTTCGTCTTTATCTTGGAATTCTGTTGTTTCCAATACGTCGACTCTGATTTCTTCAGTCTCTGGGATATCCCAGTATCGTTCTTTTGGCAGTAATATCCCCACGTTCCGTATGAGTCTCTTGTCGCCCGGCGTAGGTAGGTCTCCCTCTCGTCTTGTGAGAGCGTCCGGCTTTCCTCCTTCTTTTCCTGGTCGGTATTCGATTTTGAAGTTGTATTGACTTAGTTCCTGCATCCAGCGTGCTTCTCGTTCGTTTAGTTCCTTCGTCGTCATGAAGGTGACTAGATTCTTGTGGTCCGTGAGGACCCGTATTGGTTTGGGATTTCCTCTCGTGTATCTTTTCCACTCGGGGAATGCTTGAACTATCGCCAATAGTTCCTTATCGTATATGTCGTAGTTGCATTCGGCGTCTGACATTGTCTTGGATCGGTACGCCACTGGTCTCCATTTTCCGTCCTCGCATTGTTGTGACAATATCCCGGAGCAGACGTATTTTGAGGCGTCTGTTTCGATCTTGGTCGGTGCGAGGGGGTCAAAGTAGACCAGTACTGGTGCTGTGGTGAGTTTCTTTCTTAATTCGTCGAATGCTTGTTGTTCTTGGTCTCCCCATTCCCACTTGCCCATGCATTCCTTTTTTGTCTTTGCATATAGCGGTCTGGCTGTCCTGCTAAATCCTTCTATAAAGCGTCGATAGAAGTTGCAGAATCCTAGGAAGCATTGGATTTCCTTGATTTTCTTGGGAGTTGTCCAGTCCCATATAGCCTGTGTCTTAACTGGGTCGGTCTTGACCCCTTCTTGTCCAATGA
>Ga0307507_10002322_pt1 | contig 40408 bp, 27 predicted proteins | sample 7_EM_MG_FD_207223 | JGI IMG/M metagenome (GOLD analysis project Ga0307507, IMG submission 207223) | Populus trichocarpa ectomycorrhiza microbial communities from riparian zone in the Pacific Northwest, United States - 7_EM | ecosystem: Host-associated > Plants > Roots > Unclassified | place...
TAGCATTGCGATATATTATATAGGGTAGATCTTTATTTTGGCTGGTAGGTTTAACTTATATATAACCAATAAAATTCTTTACTTAATTTTAAAAGGTCCTAGTCTAACATAGTCCAACTTCTTGCTTAGTCGTTAACTCTTGAAATTTTTGTGTAGTAGCTATACTCTATCTCCCTCCTTAAGATCTAGTCCCTCAGATCTCTTAGTATTGTAGTACCTTTTCATTTATTCTTATACTAGTTTAGCTGTTTCTTTAAGGTCTACATGAAGATTTATTAACGTCTCTATTCTTTATTTAGCTGTGCTACTCGTCCTTTTTGCTTGACGTGGCGATAACAATATTCTTGGCTTATACCCGTAATTCACCTTAAATGGTGATGTCCCCATTCCTTCTTATAGTGTTGCATTGTATGCAAACTGTGTAACTGGTAATAACAATACCTAATTATTCTGTGTATAATTAACATAGTGCCTTAGATACTGTTCCAGTGTCTAGTTTAGTCTTTCCGTTTATCCGTCCATCTGCGGATAATACACTATAGATATTGCTGCGCGAACCCCTTATTCTGCTAAAAATACTTCCTAAAATACTACTATAAATCTTGGATCTCTGTCCAATATAATCTTATCTAATACTCCGTGTCTTGCAAACACTTCTTTTATATAGATTTTAGCGACATCTTCTACTAATATCTCTTTAGTGCATGCTATAAAGTATCCCCACTTCGTTAGCTTATCCACTATCACTAAAATCACGTCATAATCTTATCCTATAATAGGATCTCTTAACTTTAGTAACTTAACAACAAAGTCCTATAATATAACCTCCTATAGTCTTCCTGGTGTCTTAACAGGTTGTAGCCCTCTATATAGCTTATACCTCGTCAGTTTGTTCCTTTAGCAATCTAGATATTCCTTTATAACTTATCTTGCTAGTCCCCAGATTCCTTAAATAATGTACTCCTCTTAAAGTCTTAACACTAAGTCTATAGCTCCGTTGTGTCCTTGTGTTATTTCTTTATAGAACTCCTTAATAAATTCTTCTACAATAGACTTAGGTATATACATTACTTCTCTATTTTCGTATTGCTCTAAGTCTGGATCCTCTACCTATACATCTTGGATCTTCTGTGTCTATTCACTCTCCGGTAACTTATAGATCTAACTTTCCTTAGTTACTGTGATCTTTAAATAGTTATACCTAATTAATCCATCTTAATCCTTTCGCAACAAAGCTCCCGATAGCTTTTTATTACTTTATAGTTCAGCCTTTCTGCTTAGAGCGTCTGCTCGTGCATTATCTGTACCCTTGGTATACTAAATTTCAAAATAGTATTCTGTAAGCATCTCCGCCCATCTAACCTATCTTTGGTTGAGTTCCTTTATTATTAGGAATCCTATAAGGTTCTTATGGTCCGTTTTAACCACAAACGGTTTCTCTATGCCTTATAAGAATGCTCTCTATTTCTTAAGTACTGTAACTATACCTAACAACTCTTTATTATAGATGTCATAGTTTAACTCTAGTAGTGTCATCTTCCGACTATAGTATACCACTGGGTGCCATCTGTTTTGATGTTTCTATAGAAAGTACGCCCCTAGTGTAAAGTCTAATGCATCCGTCTCTACAACCGTCTCTAGACCTGGCTGGTAGATCTTAAGAACTAGCTCCTAGGTAAACAACTCTTTAACTCTCTTAAATAGTTCTTATTACTCCTTTCTCCATGCCCATGGTTCTTCTTTCTTCGTTAACTGTGTAAACGGCTTAATGTCCTGTAACCATTGCGCTATGAACCTTTTACAGTAATTGCAAAACCTTAGGAACAATCTCAACTATATAACGTTCTCTGGTTCCTGCCAATTTACTATGGCCTCAATCTTTTTTAGATCTATACTGAGCTGGCCTAGTTTAATGATAAATCCAACGAAATTGGTCTTCTTAGTAAAGAACTCGCATTTTTTGATTGCCACTAGCATCTATTCTTCTTGTAGTCTCTTTAAGACCTACTTAATATGTTCTCCATATTCTTCCTCACTCTCTAAGTAGATAATAATGTTGTTAAGATATGCTATAACAAATTTATCTAGGTGTTCTCCTAATACACTATTAATTCGCTTCTGGAACGTTACTAGTGCGTTTATAAGCCCAAATTACATAACTAACGGTTTGTATAGTCCTTCCTTTAACCTAAAGGCTGCCTTCTATTTGTTGCCTTCCTTAATTCTAACCTAATGGTACGCCCATCTTAGATCTATCTTTGTAAAGATCTTTACGTTACCTATTCTATCTTAGATTTTGCTAATTAAGGGTAAAGAATATCTATCCTTCCTAGTAATGCTGTTTAACTATCTGTAGTCTATACATATCCTAAGTTTTCCGTTCTTCTTTAGGATAAACAATACTGGATATCCTGCTAATAACTATGACGGTCTAATATATCCCTTTTATAAGTTCTCCTGGATAAACTTCTTAAGTGCTACTAACTCTGTTTCAGTAAGCTTATAGATTGGAAAGAACTTTAGACTTATTCCCTCTTCTAACTCTATCTTATAGTCCCAAGCTGCATGTTCTAACAGCTTTTCACTTTCTGGTAACCATAACTTTCTACTATACTTATAGTATCTTTTTGGTATATAACTTAAGCCTTGCTTAGTCTCTTTATACATCACTCCAACTTAGTACCATACCAACTTGGTTTACTATCGCACTTTGCGCCATTATATATTCTTGATATCGACTTAACCTATAACCCAATCAATCTTTGGATTATACTCCTGTAACTAAGGCATTCCTAGTATTGCCTTGTCCTGTCCCAATAGTAGGATATTAAAAGACATTCTAACTGGTCTCCCTTTAATAGTTATCTAAATAGGTCCTGTTTTAAAATTAATAATGCCTCCCCTATAGGCTATCTAATCTCCTAAAATTGTTATAAGTGGATATAGGTGTTCCTTCTATCTGTATAGTAACCCCATTCTTTCCACTGCCTTTAGTAATATGTGGTTCCTAGTTGCTCCACTATCTACTAATGCTTTAAACTGCTGATCTTGCCATTTAACTCTTAAATTTAGGTGTTGTCCTTAAATTTCTTTAAGGGTCTAAGGTTCTAATACTGGTTCCCTCTAGTCCCATACGCCTCCCCTTTTTCCAACTATTGGCTGCTTGATCCAGCTTATACTTAGTCCACTTTTAGCTAATACTTAGTTTATTTCTTTTCCTCTATATACCATGGATAAGTGTTCTCTGGGCACTCCTACCACTATCATCCGTCTAGGCATTCTTCCGTAAGGAATCTTCCTAGTTAAAGTGTTAAGTCTCCCTAACCTTATACTTCTACTAGGTGCTAACTATATATATACTTAGCATTCCTGAACCGCTTTTTCTCTGGTGCCTAATATATCCTTACTAGGTACTTCCGGTTCTTATCTTTAGGTGCTTTATACATATTGCATATATCATCCACACAAGCTATCCACGATAGTGTATAATGCGCTACATTTTTTGGGTTAACTCTTGGTTTGTCTTTATCCTTAAGTTTAAACCTATACCTGGTTAACCTAACCACTGGTATCTCTGCTACGGGTACTAAGATTTATCACTTACTTCTCTAGTCCCTGGACCTCTCTTCTAGGTTTCTTAACGTTATGATTAATGCTCCTTTAATATAACTTATGCGTTTCTCCGTAATAGGTTGGTCTTAGACAACTTTTTCGTCTAGCCATATATAAAAGTCTTCCCATTCATCACTGTGTTATTGCCTATACCACTTTCCGTACAGCTAGTTTAGTGTGTATGGTCTATCCGTTAGAAAGTACCTTATTATTACTACATTATAACATCCTTTGGTATATCTTTCTTCGAACCTGGTTGGGATATCTAGATCCTCTTCTTGTTCCAATTCATCTAACCACTTTACCCTAGGTGTCCCTGCACTCGGCCTATTAGTAACTCTTTATACGGGTACTCTATCCCTTATATAACCTGGCATAGCTAATCTCTTATCTAGCTTTTGCTCTTGCTATACAATAATTCTTGTTCTAAACTTATTTATAGTTTCTTGTTTTCTGCGTCTTATAGCTAGATCTTTATAATCGTCTTGTTTTTTAATCCTAGTATCGACTATTTAATCTTTAGGCTGAACACTGTGTTTACCTGGGATTGCTAACATTCTTATTCGTTTTCCAAACTTATAGTTCTTGAACTAGCGTCCTATACTCATTCGTTTGTCACTAAACTAAGTTACTGCCCTTTCCCATCGGTTTTCGTCCATTATAGGTCCTTAGGTGTGTCTTATCTCACTTTAAGAATCTTAAGCTTCTCTCATCTCTTCTTAAAAATCTTAAGCCTATGGCCTTTTGCCTTTATTAAGTAATAAGCTAGCACTAGCAGTTATCTACTTACTTAGTTTCTTCTAAACGTTGCTCCTATCATCTTATAAAGCAATGGAAATCGTATCTAATGGTGTTGCTATACCCGTTACTAAACCTTATTTAGTAGTGGTCTTAGTCTCTACTTCTGTTGCGTCTTCGAGGTTTAAGTGCTCCTAGTTAGCCTCTTTTTCATCCTCGTCGCTGTTAATTAATAAGTACTCTAACTCCATTGTTATTACTGCTGATCTTCGTCCACACGTTGCTGTAACATCTTAATCTAGCTTATAGAGTCGATCTTATTCTTTGTCTAACTCTCTGGTTCCTTAGAGTCCTTTTAACTCTGGCTCTTATAGCTAATAGCTTGCGCCATACTTAGCGTCCTTATAAATTCGGCATACATTGTTATAACAATACGCAAAACTGTTAATTAAACACTCTTTTATTCCTCACAGTGCACCGTTGTCCCTCTGTACGTATGTGCCGTCTACTAGTCTGGTTCCCTTTACCGCGTAGTTACTCTAACCACCTCTACAGTCTCTAGCGAAATAACCCTGTTTTCCGTAATTCATATAAGCTCTATCTTTAAACCATTTTTCTTGCTATAAAGTCCGCCTAAACGTCTTCTGCTGCTAAGATCCCTAGTTTGGCCTCTACTCCTAGGTCCTTTAATCACTTAATTTTTAACCTCTAGGTTTCTATAGTTTCTTTTCCCATCTTCAGGTTTTTTTAGTACTACTTAGGTCCATTAGCTCTGCGCTATTCTATAGTTTTTAACTCTATATCTGTTGCTGCATACTCTACACCTTATACGACTGTAGAACTCTGTCTTGCCCTCTCTTAGCTTATTCCCTTTGGTAGATCCTGTTATTAATCTTTATTAACTAATCTATTAACTCCCTTAAAGTATCCGCATCTTCTATTAGGATAATTACGTCCTAGACTTTAGCCTTAAGTCCCTATTTATACTGTGCCATAAGCGCCCTATTATTCCACTCAACCTATATAGCTAGTGTTTGAAACTGTGTTATATACTCAATTACTAAAGTGCGCTATACTAAGTTCTAAAGCTTTTGTTCCGCTGTGGTTATAGCCTCTAGGTTTCTAAACATTTGCGTTAGTTGCTCTGCAAACCCATTCTAACTGGCAAATATATACCATACATCCTAGTTAGTAGTTGTTATGCCATTGGCCTGTATTTCCGTAAAATACGGCTTAAACCACTTAAGTGCCCTCCCTATTAGGAACAATCCTGCATAGGCTACTTAATCTAACAATATTGCTAACTTCGCTCCTTCCTGTACTACCTTAAAGTACATTTGCGTAAGAAATCCTTTAAGCTTTAACTTCTCTCCTAAGAATCGTTCAATTAACAGTAACTTAATCTTTGCTGCTCTAATTTTATTAATGCGTTCTTTAAGTATCCTATTGTTGTCTTATAAGTGATCAACCATTTCCTATAACTAACCTCGCGTAACCACTTAAGAATCTCCCTTATCCATACTGGTATCACCTAGCCCTAAGGTTATGGCTCCCGTCGACGCTGTCGTGACTGGTACTACTCTTAGTGGCATGTTATTCAAGTTTGTTCCAATACCGTAACCTTAGTAATAAATATGTAACGGAACCTTATAGCTTAGACTACGGTGGGTTCTGTTATTAGGCTAGGTATATAGGTACGACAAAAACAACAACGTAATAACAACTAGTGGAGTAGTTGCCTAACAGATTAACTCCAATTATATTCTGAGATTCACTACAAGGAGAGAACTATCTACAGTAGGGACTAAGGTCCTTTAAATATATAACCATACTCCTAAGAAATCCTCTCTTGTACGTAAGGTATGTGTTATCTGTATTAAACATAACGTCCCTTCCATTTAACATAGTTAATACGTTCAACACCACGTGACCTCGGTTACTATTCCTCATCACATAGTTCTACTGGATCCATCCTGGACCGTGCCTATATCAACTAACTAGCTTCCGCCGACTCCTCTCTAAGTAGTCGTAACATCGTACTTAAAGCGTCCGTAACATAGGCGATAGAGCCCCTATAACTTTGCCGACCTTATAGGGGCTCTATTGCCTAAGTAACGAGATTTTAGGCGGTCTATGCCCCTAGACCCGCTAAATGCCCCTAAAAGAGGCCTAAAACCTTAGCTGCCTACTCCCCCTTATACCCTCCCCCTACTAATAGTATTAAAAATAAGAGATAATTTGTTAGCGACTTAGTCAATCAAGGCACGAGCACGGCATAAGGGACGCGCAAGCCTGTACAATTAGTAGTCTATAAACGAGGATCCAAAGCTAGAGAAAGGAAGGAGAAGAATAGCAGCGCCGCTTGATATTTTATGCGGTCCTCGAGTCACATAACTCGCGTCTACCATAATCCACGTCTGCCAAGATCCACCGTTTTCCACCAGCGCCGTAACATAATTTAAGTTTTAGAAGATATATTATATAATATTATATAGATAGAAGATAACCTTTAGGTGTAATATAAAATTTTAGTATGCTAAGCAATATTGGCAATACCGATATTTTATTCGTTTATATTAGATAAGATTTTATCGGTGCCAGCACTGCGTGTATAAGGTGGAACCGTGCACGAGCCGGCCTAGAGTTCTAGAGCTTCGTGTAAAGCTTCGTATAGAGCTTTATATAGAGCCTCCGCAGAGCTTCGTGCAGAGCCTCCGCAGAGCTCTTGTAAGCTTTATATCTATATAATATTGCCTATCCTTAGGATATTTAGATAAAAGTGGTACCATTTTAAAGCGCTTTATAAGCTTTATAAATTTATACTAATAGAAAATTTATTTATTTAATATTTGGGGGTGTATTATAAGTGTAAGCATATTAGGGGTTTTTGCCAAGACTATCCGGAGACTATCCAGATAGTCTCCGGATACTATCAGCTGATAGGTCTATTATCCGAGAGGGCTATCCGGCCTATCCTCCGCAGGTCTAACCGTGCACAACTATCCCCTCATTGCTATTCAGGCTTCCTAACGTGGGCGTTGCTGAACACCTGCATTGATAGATATGCTCTATGGTAATTTCCAGGTATATTCAAATTCTATGCTCTTCTGGGGGCTTACAAATGCAGCAGCCTGATTCCGTTTGATTTTGTCCGTGGGAGCGAATAGATCATTAAGCCACACTGACTTAGCTCCCCATACTACAAAGAAGTATTGCTCATTTATATCTCCCGTCCGTTCTTACGGTTCTCTTGTATTCATAAACTCTTGACCCCTCGCTAAAGTTTTTCTCCGACCTCAAGTTTACTGGGTATTCGTTCAACCTCCAGAACGCTCTCGCCCAATTTTTCAACATCACGCTATGTCAGGCCTATATCGTTTACTGAAGCACAAGTGGTTTCCTCCCTACGACCCTACGACCTCATTTGTTGGGAAAAATGTTATCGTTACCGGCGCGAACTCCGGCCTTGGATTCGAGGCGGCTGTGAAGTTCGCGGCGCTTGGTGCCTCAAAGCTCATTCTAGGTGTCCGTAGTATTGGAAAAGGCGACAAGGCCAAAACTGCTATCGAAGCTCGTGCTCAGAAATTCAACCAAATCGAAGTCTGGCAACTGGACATGAACTCCTACGATAGCATCCGAAAGTTCGCTGATCGTGCGTCGAAAGAACTTGAACATCTTGATATTGTTATCCTCAACGCTGGTGTTCATATGGTTACTTATGAACAATCACCTTACGGATGGGAGGAGACCCTGCAAATCAATGTTCTCTCCACCACACTCCTAGGACTCCTAATGCTTCCGAAGTTGAAAGCGTCCAAGCCGGCACAGAGCACACCGGTGCTCGAAATTGTGAGCTCAGGCCTTCATCAGAATGCGAAGTTCACCGATGAGCATAAAAACGCTCCGAATCTCCTCGAGTCATATAATACAAGGGAAAATTACAACCCTCAAAGTCAATATACTATATCCAAACTTTTTATCATGTACCCGATGCTCAATCTTGCCTCTCTCGCCCAAGGTAGTGGAGGGCAGCCTGATGTTATTGTCACAACAGTGTGCCCGGGAGCTTGTAAATCGAATCTTGCGAGAGGGTATAGTTCATTAGCCCACCGGATAGGAATCCAAATACTATGGTTCTTCCTTTTTCGAAGCCCAGAGTCGGGTTCAAGAAGTGTCGTAAGTGGTGTCACTTTGGGAGAGAAGGCGCACGGAAGGTTCTGGCAACACGACGAGATACGACCGTAAGTTCCATCCCAACAGACTGTAATCTTGACGATGACAATACTCACTGGAATAATAGGATTGCCCCGCTCCTGAAGGGAGAAGAAGGGGAGGAATTGCGGAAACAGGTCTGGTTTGAAGTGATGGATGCCCTGAGCAAGGAAGTTCCTGACATTCTGGATATGGCGAAAGTTTGATACCACTGAGACTCTCTTTTGGGGCTATTTATTACACTATCGCTGCGAATCAATACTGCATGTATATTTGAAACTAGAAAAATTCCCTAAATTTTCTTCAATGTCTCTAAAAGAAGTATTTACCTTCGACGATGATAGTTCGGACCCCATATGGTCCGTGCTCATGCATGCGGCGAGCATTAAATCGCCCGAGAATGGATGACGTTAAACTCGCAGCTCAGAGCAGGCCCTCGAGCCTCACAGAACATTTCGGCTCCATTGAAATCTTCATCAGCTCCAAGGAAAGAGTCTCGGGAAGCAAAGTGGCTCCCCCACCTCATCGCAGAAAGCCTGGATTCCCCGGCGCATCATCTCTCCTACGCTACCTCTTTCCTCAACAAACACGCGCACACCTCTCCAAATTCCGCCACGAGATTCTTCCGAGCCTTCGACACTGCGTGCAGTCGCGCATCTACCACTACATACTTTACCGACAGTCACTTAGGCTCCGCCGGAAGTCTGGAGGCATCCTTCTGCTCCGTCAGCGCAGCCTAAGTTTACTAGGACAAAAATATATTAAGCATGACACTTCCCGCAAACGATACAATATGATCCAGCCTCGGGTGTCGGATGGTTCTTTGCGAAGCTCAACTGGTGGGCAGGATGCGGGCGGACAAAGCCGGGAGTCGGGAGCAAGGAGGAAGAAGCTAGCTAGCTTTCTCAAGTCTGCAAATGAGCTGAGGCAGTCTTACCAACAGAGCTATACTTCGGGGTGGGGTAGTAGGGATACGAGGTATGAGGATGTGGATGATGCTCCTGGGGCGTTCCCTGATGCCGCAGTGGTGCGGAGTGGGGACGAGGAAATGATGCTGTTTCCTAGTTATGCTAGGAAACATATTAAAATGACAGTCAGTATCGCCTAGCAAAACTGTCATAATTGATTTCGGATGTCTGACGGTCAAAATAGCCGCATGCAGAACCTGGGACTATCCAGGAAACACCTGGTGCTGGGCGGGACGTTCAAGACGCTGCTGGTGCTGGAGATGCAGAGTTCTGGCGGCAACAGTGGGATAACTACGAAGACGACAATGCTGTTATCGATGTTGATGTCCGCGGTTGGATCTATTCTCCGCACAAAGGACAAATGACACGAAAACACAGGCTATATGTGGGCATCGCACGGCAGTTAGTAGGCATACAGGCTCCACCCGCCACAAAAACCAGTCCTTCCGGCAGTTCAACCGGCAGTAGAAATCCAAGTCCGCATATGGGTCACCGCGAGAGAGTAGAAGCAAGAACAGCAAGGCGCGAAGAAGAGCTAGCCACTAAAGAAGCCGAATCTATTCTAAGGAAGGGTGAGGAAGAGGAGGCTATTGCATCCAAAGGCAGGTACAGTGAAATACCTGCCGATGATGATCCGGACAATGCGAGCCCATACAATTCCCAAAGGCGAAGCGATTCACCAGCACAGGACTCTAGAAGAGGCTCTCATAACAATCATCTTACACGCGCCATCTCCAATAATTCTTTAAAGAGCGATGACGGAATTACTCCAGTACAGAAAAGAGCATCCTGGAATCAGCCTGCGAATATGAGCCCTGCAGAGCTTTCCGAAGCCAACTCCCATTTAATGGCGAGACTCAAGCCTTTCATGGCCAACCCTCTGGGGAATACACCCATCAGTGTTTTCTTCTACAACGATATGATCTCAAAGCTAAGGACAGTTTACACGAATCCTGCTGGGCACTTCAATGTTAGAGCTGCCCTTGACTTCGTCCCAACTCACATCCGCATTATGGTTTCCGAGAATCTCTCTGCTACCGAGGAGGTCGTTATCACCAAGGCAAACGGCGTGAGTCTCATCAGCGATATTGATGATACCATCAAACACTCTGCTATTGGTAGTGGTGCTCGAGAGATATTTCGTAATGCTTTTATTCGTGAATTGGCTGATCTTACAATTGAAGGTGTCAAAGAGTGGTATAGTCGTCTGTCTGATATGGGTGTCAAATTCCATTATGTCTCCAACTCGCCTTGGCAACTTTATCCTGTCTTAACTAAGTTCTTCGCAATAGCTGGTCTCCCACCGGGATCGTTCCATCTAAAGGAGTACAGCGGGATGTTTCAAGGAATTTTCGAACCGGTAGCGGAACGGAAAAAGAGCACGCTTGATAAAATCGCCCGAGACTTTCCTGAGAGATCTTTCATTCTTGTTGGTGATAGTGGAGAGGCTGACCTCGAGGTCTACACCGACTTCGTCCTTGAAAACCCAGGGCGTGTTCTCGGAGTGTTTATCAGAGATGTTACTACACCTATCTCGAAAGGATTCTTCGACTCATCCATGGAGCTTCTAGCAGGAGAACGGTCGTCAAATCCGTCTTCTCGAAACAGTGGTAACAACGGTACAAATCGTACCGCTAGGTCACAATTACCGTCTGAGGAGGATGAGGACCCAGATCTCAAAGTTGCTATGGCAGCCTCGCTTCGAGACATTGAACAAGAAAGCCGAATGGGCGTAAACTCGTGGCCACCAGTACATGGTGACGACGTGCCTGAGAAGAGACCACAGCTACCTCCACGGAAAACCACCCATACCCGCGTACCCGAGTCACAGGAGAATCTCATCGATTTCTCCGATGGAGAAACCAAAGCACCTTCGCATAGGCCGTCACGTTTACCTCGCTCACATACCGACACCGAAGCAGAAGTAGCCGAAAAGCGTGGCTCGGTAGCCTCAAATACAAGCGCAAAATACATGCCCCCGATTCCACCCCGCAAACCCGTCGCTTTGCGGAGTTTATCTAGCGAGCAAGGCTCTCTGTCTCCGTCCGCTTCAAAAGCCCCACCACCACCCAAACCCCGACGTCCTTCCACAACCGTCCACGCCTCAAGCCCTTTGACTCATCAAGTCCAGACCCAACCCGCAAATCCTATACCACCTCCTCCCCACGTACAACAATCTTACGCCTCAACCGCCCGCCAAAACCTTAGCTCCGCCTACAACAGCCTCCCCTCCGCGTCGTCATACTTACACGGCACCCCATCAACCGGACCATCGAGCAGCGACTCTACGTCCTCCGAGGCCGCAGCGAAACGCACAGCACCACCCCCTCCTCCCCCGCCCCGACGAGGCATCTCCTCCTACCCCGCCGCGGCGGCCTCCTACGCGACGACGAAAGTCAGCGGTGCTTGGAACGGCACCAGCGCCGCCCCGGGCCCCGGCTCCGCGCAGGCGAATCCGTACGGCACGACATCAGCAGCCCAGCACCCAGCCCAGAGCATCAACTCCTCGCTAGGGCCGTATGGCAGCGGCAGCGGCAGCGGCAGCGGCAGCGGCAGCGGCAACAGCGCCGGTGGCGGGGCCGGGAATGGGAACGGGAATGGGCAGGTCCTGAATAAGAAGGAGCAGCTGTGGCGGCAGCGCTGGGCGCATGCCGCGCATACGCTCGAGCAGAAGGGCGTGCTGCTGCGCAGCTGGCGCGTGGGGCTTGATGTGCTGGAGGAGACTGTGCGGTTGGTTGAGGAGGCGAAGAAGAGGGAGGGGAGAGCGAGGAAAGAGGAGGGAACGGGGCGGAGGGGAGATGAAGTGAAGAAGAGGGGGTGATGGGGCATTGCGGTGGGGCGCTAGGCGTTCGGGAAAAGTGCGGGAGGTGTATGTGTAGTTTTGAGCTTTGGACGCGGTGTATATATAACATTTCGCGCGCTATTGGCTTTTTTGTGGGTTTGTAAGGTGAGTGTGGCATTTGGTGACGTTGTGGTGTTGGCGAATACACGTGTCCATTATATTTCAATGGATGAATCTGATCAGGAAGCTGTTTGTCGTATCCTCGTTCTAGAGCTTTATGCTACATTTGATGTGCTAACGCCAAGATCCTAATTACAACCTGATTATTCCAGTGTGCAATTTATTGGTTGGGAAGCATAGGAACTACACCATGCACCAATGAACACAGTCAGGGCACGAAGCGCTCCTACAGGTATGATTAAAACCGCGGATTCCAGAATTCCGTGCCAACCACAACCCGAAAATCTAGAGGATCAAGAACCCCCGGGTCTGCTAATTAGGACTCGTGACCTTTTGGTAGAGCTATATAGGTCATAAAGGCTAAGGATGTGATAAGAAGGCTTAGAATTTCTAATTTTAGGTGATCTGGGAAATTAATGGTCCCCCGGGTTGCTAGTCTCCGCTAGGGACTTTTTGGCAGAGTTATCCCTTAACCCGCTGATTCGGGTCCTACGTTATCGATAAGGATCTGACCAATAGGAAGCTCTTGTTCGAGCCTCCGTGATGAGAACTGCAATGACCTAAGGTTCTTCGTACAGCTCGATACGGTGTTCGTGCACGGTGCAGCTTGTCATTGCACCCCAGCGGGTTAAGTGATAGAAGTAATGGAGGGTGCTTGAAGGCTGATTAGAATATTAGACGGTAATGCACCTGCGGTAGTTTAGAGTCAAAATAACAATAAATTTATACCACTTTCCCAAGCATCTAAAGCAATTCACGAGGCCGTATCTAGGACACGAAAATTGAGCTTGCGACCCATCAGTGCATTCAATGAGCCGTAAAATCTTACTGATTTCTCGTGGAGTTGAATTTCCGATCTCCTATAATTTATATAAAGCTTAAAGGAGCAATGATACATCCTACATAAATGCCTGAGTCAATAAAATTACAAAAATCCCACTGAAAGCTGACAGGAAAATCAATAGGGTATATATAGTTCCTGCACATTTAGCTAGATAGAGCTAAATAACTCAACCGCGATCTCTCTAAACACCAAAACTCTCGGCACAATCCTACCAACCACTAACCCGTATCCATACCCAGCGTGGTGAAAACCAAACGCACTCAACCTCTGCCAGGGCCCAACTCATGCAAACCTCCCACGTCGCGCTGATACGCTGGTAGTTCCGACCGCGGCAGGCCAGAACTCTCGAGCTCGTTCCGCGGCAGGCCAGAATTCTCGAGCTCGTTTCGCCGCACCGCCTCAGATGCGTCCATCTCTTGTCCTACCGGCATAGGTGGTGGCTGCTGCGAGTACTGTATCTGCATCCCTGCGGTCGAGACAGCAGGGCTGACTGGCGTCACCTGGCTCGCGCTCCGACTAATGGGCTTACGCCAGGGATGTATAGAAACGTATTAGTTTCAATACGTTTGAAACGTTTTAGCTGTGCGGGTTCATATTAAACTAAACAAGGTTTAGTTTAAGATGTTTTAAGACCGTTTTATAAGTTTAGCTAATATCACGGAGTAAATATGAGTGGTAATAATATATAGCGAAGTAGATATCGCGAGGGCCGCTAAGGCGCTAGTAGTAAGCGAGCCAATAGCGATTTTCTATTCCGGGGATGGAAAATCCTAATTGGTTAGTTTCTACGTAATTCCGCGCAAGCTCTAGCACTGTTATATATATAGTTACTGGGTTAATAAGTGCCGTATTATATATAGGACACGTAATAGTGCCAGAGCGTGTCTCCTACTATATTCTGCTGTGTTCTGTTATATTCTGCTAGGTTCTGCTAAGTTCTGCCAATAGGGTAGGTAGAATACGGTAGAGGTTGAGATGGTGGAAATAGGTAGGCATATATGAGGTGTTATAGGGTGATCCTATAATAGCTAATGAAAAGTTTTTCCCCTTTAAACCTTTTATTTTAGTACCCTTTTACCTCTATAATGGCTTCTTAAGACGATACCTCTACGGTTTTAGACTTTACGGAGTATATATAAGATGAAGATAATAACTCCTACCTAGCATCCCAAGCTAGCACTACTGATAGCGACGAAATTCTCTGCCGAAAGAAGCTAAAGGTAAATAAAGAGCTATGGTCTTATACTTATAAAGCAAAGGGTTCTAAGGAGGTAAGGAATAAGCATTACCAGCAGATATACTATTGTAAGTATTGCGCTAGCTATAAGGGCTCTCTAAATGCTAAAAGATTCTATATACACCTTCTTAAAACCTATAATATACGCGTTAGTTCTACGCCTCCAGGTCCAATAAAGATAGCTTTTATTAATATAATTGCGGACATCCTTGGTGAGTAAAGGACTTTATAAGAGAAGCAGAACCTAATTAAAGAAAAGACCCTTTAAGCAGCCATTAAAGTACCTGAATTTAAAGAAGCCTACATACAGCTTATTACTGTACGAAACCTACCTTGCTTACTACTTAATTGGCCTGAATTTTGGGCTGTTATTCTATTAGTCAATTATATAGCTAAAGAGACTCTTAAATTTACGTAATAAGATGTCCTAAAGCTTATTAAATTAACCTATATCCTCTACCGCGAAGAGCTTATTAAAAAGCTTAAGAACTCCCTCTTCTTAGTACACTTTTTAATTAATATATGGACATTACTAGCAAAGATAGGGTTCCAAGCAATTGTAATATATTGGGTAGATGCAGAGACTCGCTATATAGAGACTGCCTTGTTATCACTTAAAGAATTTAAGGGAGCTTACGGTGGTGAGGAGTAGGTAGAGGTCTTTCTTTAGGTTATAAGAGAGGTTGGTCTATAAGATTAACTTGGCTTCTTTATATTAGATAATTATGGCTTAAACAACCTTATGCTATGCTACATTGTAGAGGAGATTAAGGACTTTAACCCAGTTCTTTATTAAGTATATTGCTTTGGCTATAATCTTAATTATATTGCCTAAGCCTTCCTTTTTGGATCTACGGCAAAGCAAGGAGAGGGATAGAAGGATAAGGATAAGGTAATTAATATAGCTATTTAAGACATTACTAACCTCTAAAATAAGCTTTAACGTTAAGGATTATAAAGTAAAGAAGATATTACTAAAGAGTTTTATAAGTATGGTAGCCTTGGTAAACTCTATAACTATAACGCCTTTTCTTGCTCTTCTTTTAGTTAATTTTAAGCTCTCCTTATAGTAGTTAGCTGAGCAATTCCTATGGATAATAATACGCGGTGGAACTCCTAGCTAGATAAGGTTACTATCGCTTTATAGAAGTATAAGGAATTTATGTCCTAGACGGAAGATTATTAGTAGGAGCTTAGTGATAACGCTTTAATAAAAGACGATTGGCAAGAGCTTAAAGATATTAAAGAAATCCTCCAACCTCTTAAGACCTATACAAAGAATATAGAAGGGTATACTGCTACGCTTTATACCACCTTTAATAACATGGAATTCCTTATCCGCCACTTTACCCAAATGTAAGAGAAATTTAAGGGTAACGCTTAAATAACTGCAAGGTTGATAGCAGCCTAGTATAAATTTAATAAGTACTATAAGCTTACTAATAATATACCTGTTTACGTGGCAGTAGCTCTTCTTTACCCTTAACTACGTGAAGCCTACTTTAAGAAGGTATGGTTAACAAGGGAGCAGTAAAAGTGGATTAAGCCGACTATTACTAAGGTTCGAAACCTATGGAGGGACTATTTTAAGCTAGAGAGTGTATAATTAGTAGATCTCAACTTATGTCACGAAATTCATGTAGAGGGGTTTATTGATGAAAATGGTTGATTGATTGATGATCTTGTATCGTGTCTTTTTAACCTTGATCTGACGTATCTTTAGTGACGTGTCTTTGTGCACGTAACCCACGCCTTTAGAGAATATAGATTATCTAACACACCCCCTTAGCTTTAAGCTCTTTAAGGTTAAAGCTAGCCACCTTCTCGTGTCCATTAATAAGTCAATTAAACTGTAATCTTATCTGAATCCTTCCGTCTTGCTCTAATACTATCCCTTAGGTCCTTTAGTTGCTTCTCCTTATCTAGCTGCTCCTTAATATCTACTATCCCGATTATATTAATAAAGCTTTAAAACCTCTGCTTGGGCAGGGCCTTTGTAAGTCCATTAGCAATTATCTCCTTTATCGCTGTTTATTGAAATTGTACTCGTCTTATTACGTATTCCTAACGTAGCCAGTGTTAATAGATGTCAACGTGTTAGAGCTTTGTAATTAGCTTTACCGTGTCTTCTATAATTAGTTAGAGCGTCTACGTGTTATTATATTTAATAATTAAGGGCTTATTTAGGTGTAATGTTATTGCTTTAAACAGCCTACTAATAAAGATAGCTTCCTTTACTGTCTGTAATAGGGCTAACAACTTAGCTTCTATACTTAACGTTGTTACTATACCCTACTTGTTTGCTCTCTAGGCGATTAGCCCCCTAAATAGCTTTATAATATATCCTTGCGAGCTCTTTCTGTCAATGGAGTTATCCGCGAATGATGCATCGCTGGCATAGATAAATAATTGCGCTTTACCTCTACTATCTCTTCTGTTGTCTTGTCCTTTATCGCGTATTCCTTTATCTCTCCCTCTACCGTTCGTTTCTTCCTTATCTCCTCTATAGCAGATTGCTCTGCTTCTTGTACTATATAGGTACTGGATAACTCTGTCTACCGCTTAATAATGCTCTTGGCCTAGGTCCTAGTTAAACCTTACTAGCTATAATACTGCAAAAGCAATATCCGGATGCGTTATAGTGGCTGCATAGAGTACTAAACCCAGTTTTCTCTAATATAGCATCGTAGAAGCTGGTAGGGATATAGAATAGACTAATAGGTCTGTATTAGGGGATAGACGCGTCGGACGGATTATACGGTGATTGGTAGGGAGGAGTTCCGATTCTGCCATAGGAGTGTCTGGAAGACGCCCTCTAAGATCTATTTTATACTGGTTAGCTATCTTCTTAATATAGGCTTCCTAGGATAGCTATAGGAGCCTCTGGCTATAATTACGTATTATATAGATTCCTAGGAACCATTTTAGCTCGCTAAGGGTACTTATTTAGTATTCCTTACTTAGCTCCTTAATCGCTTCTTAAGCCTTCTTTTTATCTATCTTTCTATAGCAGAAGACGATATTATTAACATAGAAGAAGACGACTATTCTACCTTTTAGCATAACATACGGCTTTTAAGGTACCTCTTTAAAGCCCAATTCGTTTAACAAGCTCGTGAAATTCTTCTACTATAACAGTGGTAATTATTATAGTCCGTATAAGGCTTTTCTTAAGCGTAGTACTTTATCTGTCTTTCCTTTATTGAACCCTAGTGGTAGCTTTATATAGACGACCTTGTTGAGATCGCAATGGACAAACGTATTGACTGTATCTATCTATATCGTCTCTAGGTCGAATTTTGCGGTGATTGCTATAAGGGTTTAGAAGGTCGTACTAGCTAATATAGTAGCTCTTATAGGTAGGTCTTCTGGGGCCTATTAATTTCCGTATACTACTAAGCGTACCTTGCATTTCTGGAGAAATCTGTGCTTGTCCGTCTTGTAGACGAATACCTATATTGAGCTAAGGACCTACTGTCCCTTTGCATGCTTCTTGTCTGTTTCTTAAAACGACCTCATTTAATAATGGGATTAGAGGTAAGCTCGTTAAGCCTCTTAGAACTAATCTTAAAGAGGGTGTGCATTAAGGTCCTTAATTAACTAAAGTAGCGAAGGTAAGTTCTTCCTATATAATCTAACATTACGTATTCTACCTAATTTCAGCTTACTGTTATTAAGTTAACTATTAAGGTTAAACTTCCTTCCTGCTATAAAGGCGCCTTAATAGGCTAAGGTGATCCTTTTAGTAATAAAGTCTTTAAACCTATTATCGCTGGCTTTCTTAAATAAGTCTTTAACTAAGTTATTAAACACCCCCTAAGTGTAAAACCTATCTCCTACTTGGTTGATAGTATCCTAATCAGTATCTAACTTTATAGGATACTTAATATAAAAGGCATATAGAGATTCTTCGTCTTCTTCTATTAGAGGTGGCGTATAATACACATCTTTAAGAGCTCTTGCAAGCTTAAGATCTGCTAACTTATTAAAGGTTCAAACTGGCTTATTAACGTTGTTATCTTCCTCTTAAATTAATAGTTTAAATACTTTGTTATTATCTTCTAGAAGAACCTCGTTCTTAGTTAAGGTCTTAGGGAGTTAAATCTTCTTAATTAGCGTATCTAATTTGGCGTGTAGATCCTTTAAGATATCCGTTTACTTGCTATTAAAGAACGTCTTTTCGTTAAAGATAACATCCCTAGTAGAGATAACAATACCTTTGTACAGGATCTAGATCCTATAGATATTGGTAGAGTTATAGCCAATAAGGTAGCCGATATAGGCTCGCGGATCTAGCTTACTTAGTCTTTTCTTCTTTAGCTAGGCATCTGACGTTATTACATACGCCCTACAGCCATAGGCTTTTAGGTGCGCCAATTATGGTTTTCTTGATCTCCTATTTACTAGGTAGGTATAGAATCTTTTATATAGCGATTTCCATCCATTGCTTTCCCGTGGCGTTTGATCTTAAAGGTAGACTGTATAGTTAACTATCTCGTTCTATAGGTCGTGTGGTAGATTGGCAGCAATTCTTATTATATGTTCTTTCTCAATAATTACACCCCCTAAGCGTTCGGCGGTACTATTCTATGCTTGGGTATATGGCGCTAAAGGCTTAAAGGTAATCCCTTAGGTCTGTAGCCATTTAAGGGTTCTCTTTCTCCCTAGCTTGTTGTCTGATCTAATAGTGTTAACTTTAAGGTTATACCTCAGACAAATCCATTGGATGAAATCTTTAAGCACTTATAGTGTCTCCTTCTCTTTGCTATGCGTCGTTATAAAATACAGGAAGGTTCTTTCTAAGAAAGTGTTATAGATGAACATAACTTATACAAATCCGGCATGCACTTCCTTAAGGTCAGTCCAGTTAATATAGAGGTCAAGATAAGGTTTATTAATATTCCATTCTAAGAACCTTTATAAGACCTGACGCTTAATTTTAGCGAGACTATAGTATTAACATTCCATTATCTTAGGGCCTTAAAGCTTAACTCCTAGGGCGTTAATACCTAAATAATAAAGGCTTATAGGTCCTAGATAACCTAGACGCAGATACTATAGTTATATATTACCTTTTACATCTAGGTGAATATCTCTTAACAATACTCTACGCTTTCATTAGCGGCGTAACAGTCGGCTTGTATTAAACGCTAATAGACTTCCTAGTTGGATGTATTTAATAGTCTATTATCTGTAACGTTCTTCCATTTAATATAGGATTGTATCGTCCTTCTAAACTAGAAGATTATTATTTCCTTTATTGTCCTAAAAGTACCCTCGCTTTTAAAGTAGACGGAACGACACTAGATTTATATTAAAGTCCGTATAGAAGGCAACGTCCTTAAGATATAGGATTCCCTTGCTCTTGTCTAGTTTTATAACTTAGATAGTAACATCGCCGTAACCTAGTATAGGCACTTCTAAGCTGCCGGTGGTAATATATTTGTGTCTTAGAGCTTTCCTAAAGTTATAAAAACGAGAGAGATTATTAAAGATATATAGAGTAGTTCCTAAGTCAAGAATAGTTAATAGCTTTAGTGAATGGATTTGACCTGTGTAATATAATTCTAGGAATATCGCATTAGCTTCTCCCTTAATTTTAACTTCCTAGCTCTTATCCTATTGTTATTAAGCCTCGTCTTCCTATTCTTCAAGTCTGATCTTCGCAACTTGGTTAGCGAGATTCTTATTCTTTTCTACCTTCTTCAGCACCCTTTTAATGCGAGAATCTCCGATTATAACTCCTTTGGGTCTCTTGTCTTTAAATAAATACCAATAGTTTTAAAGGGAATGTCCTCGTTTCTCGCACGCTAAGCACACGGGTAGTAGCTTCTTGCGGGACGTCTTCTTATCTACTAGTGACCTGGCTCTCTTTAAGCGTCTAGTATATACTAAGGTTCCTTTCCCTGGACCTTTAGTAGTATTAGAGTAATCCATTATGGCTTGCTCTGCGAAGTCTGCATTAAAGGTACTCCCTCTTGTAGTAGTATTGGCTTTCTTTAAGGGTATTCTAAGTCCTTCTTGCAGCTCCTTTGCTACTCTGCGGTATTTGGAAGATCTCGACTTCTGAAGGTTATTTGACTTAGTAGTATACTTTACACAGTAGGCGTCGCTAAACGGTTAAATAACTTCTGCCAAATCTTGTAGCCAGATTCTATTAGACATTTAAGGGATCTTGTACTTCTCTCCTAGGGATATTATATGTTCCCATTAATCTAGCTACTGGTTTAATTTTAACAACTGTTTAAACCCCTTAAGGGCTTCTGTGTACTAGTATTGTACCTTCTTCCTAACGAACGACAAGGTAGATTCTATGTTCTCCTTTAGCCGAGATAGCCATTCTTTAACTATTAAGGAAGGGTCAAGCAGTAGCTTCTTCTGAATTAATACTATGGACATGATCTGGGTGCAGATCTGTTAAAGACGATCTTCCTATCTAAGGAAATACTTCATGTCCTGGTCGTAGTATCGTCTGCTATTCTCGTACGCTTTCTGTTAATTCGTCAAGAGCTGTGCATATGAGGTTGCATTCTCATTGAAATCTATAACCTTTGGAAGAGGTGGTTTTTTAAGTAGACCTTCTTAAGGTGCTTCTGTAGCTGGGTTAACGTGGGCCCAAATTTACTAATCCACAAGGGCTTGTAGTTGCCAGATCCATTGCTCCCAGTCTTCTGGTTTATTGAGGATAATCGTAGTCGACGAACTCGACGTCGGTGGAGTCATTTTGACTGATAGGCAGAGGGGAATTGAGATGGAATTCGTCGTCAGGATCGTCCTTGTCGTCAGGATCGTCCTTTGACGATTGAGGTAGGATTTCTGTCAGAGTCTGCGTCTTGACGATGAGGTGTCAGAGTCTGACGATGAGGTAGAATTTCTTCAAATGATTAAGAAATAGCTGAATAGCTTCTTGAGTCGGCGGACCGGGCTTATAACTGACACGAAATTCATGTAGAGGGGTTCATTAATGAAAATGGTTGATCGATTGATGATCTTGTATCGTGTCTTTTTGACCTTGATCTGACGTGTCTTCAGTGACGTGTCTTCGTGCACGTGACCCACGCCTTTAGAGAATACAGATTATCTGACAACTTAATTAAAGACCCAGCTGCACGATTTCTTGCTAAGATAACTATTTTAACGGTAGCAAGCGATGAATTTAATAACTTTATTAAGGTATATCTCTAATAAGCGCTTATTACTTTAGCTAATATCTATAGGGCGTATAAATCCCTATTAGTGGGCAATTACCTCTTAACTGGTGGCTAGAGCCTATACGGTAACTAATCTACCCTAACCTTACCCGAATGGCTGTTACTATCTTTAGTATCCCCCTAATATTGGCTGGCCCAGAACGAGTGTTCTTAGGCGCTAAATATATAATTGTACCAGAGAGAGTAAGGCTTGGAGCGAAGATGTTGGAGATAGTGGAGTCATTAAAGAGCTGGGTCCGTATTATAAAGATAATAGGTAGAGCACTATTAAGTGGCGTGTTTACGAATAGCCGCTTCATGGATAAGGCTTTAAAGGTATTAGAAGGGGAAGGCGATAGCGATAAGGTAATTGTTACGGTTTAAAGCTGTTACGCTGGAAACCTATTGCCCCGGAAACCGGTCGCCCCTAGCTACCCTTTATTCTGTATATAGACCTGAAACGTATTGAAAGTCTGACATGAAACGGGCTGTTTTGTTTTAATAAACTTAAACATGTATCAGTTTCGGTTTCAGGTGTTTCTATACAACACTGGCTTACGCTGGAAGTACTGCTTCTCCTCGATTGGAGAGACGACGGTGGCGCCTACAGCAGCCATTTGAGGGTTCATAGGCTGAGCGGGTGGTGGAGATTGTGGGGTGTAAGGCCCAGGGTACGGCTGCATTGTGGGCGGAGGGGTGTGCCGTTTGCGGCGGAGAAGGAGAAGGGCGATGAAGAGTAGGCCGAGAAGGCCAGCGACGGCGACCCCAATGCTGATGCCGGTTCTGGCGCCTGTGGAGAGGCCGCTGCTGCTAGGGCTGCTTTGTGAACCTGGGGGAATGTCAGGGTTGCCTAGGAAGAAGTGGTGGGGGACTTACCAGCGGTAGGATGAGAGGGAAGGGTGACAGCCGTAAGGAATGTTTGACCACCTAAATTTCGTCAGTGGTTGGTATTGTTTTGGTGGGGAGCGTTCAAAGTGCGAATATAGAAAAGATGGTGGATAAGTGTATGAATTCGTTTCTTAAAATTTTTACGCTGGGTGTAGGGCTTGCGAAGACGGTGTTTATATATTTTTATTACCATGTACAAAAGAGAGAAACTAACTCGTTACTATTGCTGTGGTTAACACCGCTGCGCTAGAAGCAGCAGCAGTTCCTGATGTAGCCGCAGCGCCTGAAGTCACTGTAGGTGCTGCTGCAGACGGGACAGAAGGACCAGGGAGGTTTGTGAACCCCTTCTTCGAACAATACTCAATCTGTATGTACGACAAGGTAGTCAAGTCGGTTGCGGTGTTCATGAAAGAGAAAGTGCAAGAGCTTGAGAAACAGACTCCTAACGACGACATTCTCAAATTCAGATTTCCAGAGTTGCACCAGCACTTCGCTATAGCGCAACCATTGAAACCGGCGTCGAGATCGCAGGCCTTGGCACAAGGATTCATATCTGCATATCCAGGCATTGTCGAGAAGACCCGTTCGCTCCCGTCTAGAGACATGATTGAGGGTATGTGAATATCTCTCTAGAGCTATCTGAAGATTTTGGTGTTGACAGGACGATCCAAGGAGTGCTTGTGAAATCAGTTGAAGCAAATCTCGAGCGTGAGCTGGGGCCAAATGGAGTTTAATATATACTCCGCAATGCTCAACCAGGCACATCTCTTCAGTTAATCCCAGCCGCTATCATGCACAAGGAAGCAACTAACCTGCATGGGGAGTAACTTAGATGGGGTGTACCATACACATTTGTTCGCTGCAGACTGGATAGCAAGTAAATTTTATACTAAAAATAAATGACTTTCTTCAAGGTACATCTTTGAGACCGTGATGTGAATTTCGGTTAAGAGCTTGTTGTATCCTAAGTCTATGAATAGAACTTCTGAGCTCTTAAATCGGCGTCGATATATACAGTTATTTGACACCTGGTTCAATAGGTGTGACGCCAAGTGACTTCGTATATCGTCCTGAAACTGCGCTATATCACGGTGGCTGGGCTAATTCCCTTGCCCAGAAGCTTGTCCAGCCGACCAGAGGAGACACATTACCTGAGAGGCTGCTAGATAATTGGGACTATGTAGCTTGATTAAGCCACCCGATTATCTCGGAGACGATCCGTTCGGAACTTACTAAACGAGTATGCACCAACTCATTGAGACGGTACTAATTTCAATATTCCATCCACAATACTTTAACTCCCTGTCTCCAATCTCGCGAGTTGCGGCGCAAAGGACGAGTATCAACAACGGTTTGCCGTTATGGACGGCATGATTAAAGCCACCGCTGGGAGTGATCGGGCGGCAACCCATATTGTGGCTCGTATTTTGAGGCGAAGCAGCACCAAGGACAAGGGTTTAAATTAAACGCAGGGTCAACGAAATACGATGCTGTGTGATGGACGACTGCCGAAGATACGACAGGGATGGTAGTGAAGGGATGGTAGTGAAGGGACGGGATGAAGTGGGGGCCGAGAACGAAAACGCTTGTGGGTCTGGGGAAACGAGTCTCTTCACTTACATTAAATACTTATTGTGGAAATTTTTCTTAATTATGAAGAATGTAGAATGGTAAACATTGTCCGCACGATGAATGCGAGGTTAGATGCGCTAACTCGTGTGTCAACTCTAAAACGGACGCACATGCCCTTACATTAACAAGGGAGTAATAAAAGAATTACTTGCATGCATCTGAATTCTCTGCATTTCCTCCATAAAATATAGGACGAGATATTAGTTATCTGCCATCCAAATATAAATGTCAGAAAAGAATAGAAAGGACATAATGCCCCACGCAGTATTTTAATACCCTCACTTCAACACCTATAAAACTATGTGGCGCTATAGATCAGTGGTACCTCGGCCGGCAGTTCAGATAATTTATCCGTTACGAAATGAATTCGAATCCTTGGCATGCAGATCCCCAAATTTTGCACCTAACCTTAGATGTAAAACCGTAAGATAGCCCATTTCCACGTTAAACACACCTTATTATTAATATAACGTCACTGTCGTCAGTTAGTAAGTTGAAGCCGATATCGCCCTGCTATTTGCCCTGTCTTGACGCGTTTCCTAGTGTTATAGTGTCTACGAAAAAGGCCTCAAAGCAGGCCTTAAAGTTAACGCTAGCAACGTTATCGCCTTTAGTAGCTCCTCCTGCTGGCAGTACTCGCTCTATTAGCAATGCCACGCTGCTAAGGCTTCTACTACAAATAAATATAGGAAGCCGTCTACTCCTAGGGCCGCCTAAGCCTAGCCGGCGCGCTAAACTAATAAAGGTAACTCGGATAACTTGTATAGAGCCGCCTATAGACCGTAGTTAGCGTATACGGTTTTAGGATAAGGAAGTTAAGGAAGTTAAGGAGGCTATACTGTATTAGGCATTAGAGGGCCATAGTTGTTATAGGCACTATTATAATAAAACTAAGGAGGAGGCTAAGGTAAGGAAGGAGCGTAGGAGGAATAAGCTTTACATTAGATAGGAGAGCGATATTAAGAGACTTAAGGGCCTAAATTTAAAGGTTCCGTTAGATCTAGAGAGGCTTAATTAGGGCCCTTAGAGTTTAGATCTTATTAATTAGGATAATAAAGACTTTAATATTAAAGATGCGTTAAAAGGGTAGGCGGAAAATCTATATTAAAGGCGTTTGATTTAAGGTCAAGATTATAATTAAGGTATTTATCTTAAGCGTTAGACTAAGTGGGTAACTATTAACTATCCTATCTATGGTTAGTTTAGGCTATATATTAATAGTTTTAAGGTTGCTATAGACTACCTAGTTAAGTAGAAACAGCAGTTATACGACCTAAGCCTTATTAAGGACGCTATTATAAGTAAGATTAACTATATAAGGGCGCAAAGAGGCTTTAGGGAAGATTTAAAGGAATAATATAAATTCTATCTAAATCTAAGAGTATATAGCTCTTATAGAGAATAAGATATTATATAAAGAGGAGAAAGGAATATAGGAAGCTTATAACTAAATATTTAAGGGTCTTAGCAGTAGACGTGTAGGTATAAGCGCATGTAGGTTTTAATAGGTTTTAACCAAATTCCATTACATTAGTAGAATTTAGTGGAATTTAATTAAGTTAGCGGAATTTGGTAGAATTTAATTAAAGCATCGGAATTTATCCGTTAAGTATTTTACTAAGACATTCCTACTATAATTGGGCTAGTCCCATTATAGTAACCCCCCCTTTAATTAAAGGTTTAAAATTGTAAGGGATCTTTTGGCGGCTGCCAAGGCTAGCCTTTGGCTAGCCCTTAGCACCTCCTTATAAGCTCCCTTGGCCTTGCAGCCCTTCCCTCCTCATTGGTTCGTCTCTCTCCATATAAGGTATTACTATACCTACTTTTTACTATATCGTCCTCTTCCATCGACTCTTTTTGTAACTTATGCTTAGCTTACCTACTCCCTACTATATACCTAGGCAATAGCCTTACAAAAATAATTTAATTTAGTTAAGAATTTATAACTTATTACCTTATAAGCATCGTAATATAGTTTAAGTTCTTTTTAATTTTAAGTTTCCTACTATTGTATTTTATATCTTTGTATTAGGTAGCAGTTGTTTGCCTTTATATTGTATCTATCTAGCTAAAGTAGGTTATAAAGGATGGTCCTTATAAAACTCTTTTACTAAGAAAAGCGCATTGGCCTTAATCTAGTTATAGGTTTTCTAGGTTCGTGTTTTATATCCTTTCCACTTAATAAGAAGTTTAAATCGTCTAGATTATATTTTCTATTATATATTATTAATTAAGTTAATAAAGTAAAAACCGTTACCATTATTAATAATTACAAAAGGTAGCGGCGGCACTTTATAAGTTATAGGATTATCTTTTAAAGGTTATAATAAGCTTACATAAAATGTTAGGTGTATTTTTATTTTAGTTAATAGTTTAAGCTTATAGGTATACGGGCTTAGTTTCTTCTTAATTTAGTATAGGCCCGTAAACTTCCAATTAAGTTTCTTTAAGGGCTGTTAAGTCCGTAGGTTTTATATATTTAGGTAAATTATATTACCTTTCTTAAAGTCCTATGCGGGAGCTCGTTCTTTATTTATATACTATTCCTATATTATTTAAGTATATATTAATTTACTTTATAATAGTTCTGTTAACTGCTTTATTTTATTAGCAAAGTTATATAGGTTAATTAACTGGATCTATTTAATTATAGGTCCTATTATGTTAATTTTAGGTTATAGTTTAAATCTAAGTTAAAAGTCTTATCCGTAGGTTATATAGAACAGCGTTATACCTATTAATACATTTATTATATTATTTATAGTAAATTTAGCTAAAGGCAGCCATTTTTCCTAGTCGTTTTATAGGTAGGAGTAGTATATTTATACGTATTGTTCTATAATCGCGTTTATAATTTTAGTTTAACTATTGTTGGTAGATATTCGTTTTATATATTACGTACATAGAGCACGTGATCTACGCGAGACGCGTATATATATCATTAAGACGTGTAGATAGAACGACAAGAATCCAACTATATACCGCACTGCACGTATATTACGTCTATTGCACTGTGTTAAAGCATACTAACACTGATTAGTAAGCGCGCACAGATTAGGAAACACGCAGATAGCTTGGAAGACAGTTATACTGTCCACCTTGCAGCAGATTGGAAGATAGTTGTACTCATCCACCTTTTATATCAGCCTATTTTAGTTAAAGAGAAGAAGAGAAACTACCTAGGAGTACTTATCTAGTATCTATAACGACTTCTAGATATCTCGTTCTATCTATTTTAGAAGAATTACTGCGTAAAACACCTTACCCTACTTAATAACTCAAACTGCCCCTAAACCACCTCCTTAACTACCTCCTTAACCGCCTCCTTAACTGCCCCCCCTACCTTTACCTTATAAATCGAAACACCTTACCTTACCCGAATAATATATAAAATATAAGATGTCAGGAACAGAGAAAGACTGGGAGGAAGAAGCAACTAAATGGGAAGATGGAATTAACCTAACGGAAGTTACTAAGGACGAGCTAACTAACTACGTATAATGCAAGATGTACGTATATATAGAGATATATGACTAGATAGACTTAACACTCTGGGAGTTATTCTAAGGAGATTTTAAAGACTTTACGGTTAACATCTTTATGAAAATCTCCTTACATTGGCTTCAGAAACTACGTGATTATATAAATATTAGAGGAGTATGGGTTAACGCCAACTATAAATAAGGTAAATCACTTCCTTAATCCTTATATAATATAGCACAAGAAGAAGACCAAATAGAATGGACTAGAGAAAAGATAAATGTACTTAAGGATAAGTTCGGCACTGGTATTAAGTTAAGACGTATTGAGTACTATAAGACACACGGAACCCTGGAGGAGTGACGAGTAGGACATTCCTCAGTGCCTATACTTCCTGCTATACCTTAATATATGACTACCTCTACCTTTACACCATTTGTTATACCTTAACCTGCAATAATAATATAGCAACTCTACGTATAACCTACGGACGAGGAGAACCGCCCTATTACTATAACTGGCTATGGCAAGGAAATTGCGAATGTAGCTAAGATATATACGGAGGAGCAGAAATATGGTGGTATAAACGAAAGCCTTGACTATAAATTAATAATATTCTACAACATCTGTAATTGAGTGGACGTACCCCAAGAAGCTTACCTTAAAGCATTCCCTACTATGCTGAAAGGACTAGCTTTAGACCACTTCTATATAAACTAACTGTCCCACTTACCATTTGCTAAAGCTTGCGAACACCTTTAGAATTTCTTTAAAGGACTAGGATTTTAACGCAAGAACCTAGACAAGTGGAATACTATTATACTTACAACAGTAATGGCAGAAAATACAGACAAATTTATAAGCGAATGCCTTTAATTGCTAATCCATAGACTTTGTTAACTATAGTATGGCCTTAGACCTACCTTATAAACTATAGACTTCCTTTACAACAAAATCGTCACTTCTTGCCAGGGAATACTAGCATGTAGATATGCAGTCTCTGACCTACTGGATAACCTTAGAGCCCTTATTAATAAACTTTAATCGTCTATTACAGCATACGAGAAAAAGTATGTGGAGAAGACATAAGCTTTTTTTACGGACCGACGATTCTATAGAAGAGACAACAACTATAACCGTAATAACTGTAACAACTGTAGTAACCCCCCGTATAACCGCAACCGATAGAAACCATGTTGCTTTGTATATAACAGGGAAGGATGTCGCTTATAGAAATATACTAAGGAGGAATAAGAAGAGTCTAAGACTAAGTTTAAGAATAAGTTTAAGGACTGCTTCTAGGAGCGAATAAAGCAATACATTATAGACTATAAAGGCGACGACGACGAGGACAATAATAAGGAGAATGAGATTACTAATGCATTTAACGCTCTGGTAATTAATATGGACCCTAATACTCTACTAAACGAGAACAACCAGACCATAGTATACTACACTTTATACGGTGAAATCGAACTAGATAATATAACCGCTATAGCTTTAGAACTGGCTAACAGAGCTTATAGCCACGCAGTCACAACCATTAATACTATGATAGATGTATTTACTACTAACACAGACCCGTTTGCGTATAATATAACCTTATGCTACACTTCTATAAAGTTTATGGGTGTAATGATCGACACTAGAGCCTCTAAACGTTCTATAGTAGGATACGGTTAGTTTCTTACACTTTAGAAGATTAATAAAGTACAGTTAAATAAGTCCACAAGAGGTATAGTTAGTGTATAGTTTGGAATAGGTTCTATATCTTCTATTAGTTCTATTAAGATAGCTACACTAATAGGTACAGTAGAGTTCCACGTTGTTAAAGTTGACACCCCTTTCCTACTTTGCCTAGCGGATATGGATAACTTATGAGTGTACTTTAATAACCTAAAGAATGTCCTGATAACCCCCTTAAAGACCGTACCAGTCGTATACTAATTCGGACACCCGTTTCTACTATGGGATACCTCGTTGCACGTATTTATTATAGAGTCTTTTGACCAAAACCCATGCTATTTAACTAACGTAGAATTGCGACGCCTACACTAACGCTTCGGATATCCGTCAGTAGAGCGACTTAAAAGAATATTGGACCGCGCTGGCTATAAAAATGATGCTAATTGTAAGACCCTTGAGCATATTACCTACTACTGCTTGTACTGTTAAAAGCACGGAAAGTTACTAGGCAGATTCAGATTCACCTTAAAGGATAATGTTAATTTTAACTACTGTATTATTGTTGATATTATGTATATTAACAGCAAGCCCGTACTTTATATCGTTGATAAAGGCACCCGATTTTAAACAGGTAGATAGCTATAGAATATTAGCGCTAAGTACACATGGGACATGTTATAAGTGTGCTAGATCAATACATACCTAGGCCCCCTAGATATAATTGCATATAATATAGGAAAGAACTTTATTAGTAGAGAGTTTAAACAATACGCGGTTAACATGGGCACTACTATAAAGAGCGTACCGGTTGAAGCTTATAACTTAATTGGCATGGTAGAGCGTTACTACGGCCCCTTGCGACGTATATACCATATTATCACTTCCAAGATACTAGGAATTGATAAGGACATAGCACTATAAATAGCCTTTAAAGTAATTAATAACTCCGCAGGACCAGACGGCCTAATACCCACACTATTAGTATTTAGAGTGTACCCCTGAATGACAGACTCTAACGCACCTTTACCTACAGTAATATAGCGTGCAATTGCATTTAGGAAAGCTATAGAGGAAGTAAAGAAAATATAAGCGGAACGCCAGGTCGTAGATACACTTAACATGCGTAACGGCCCCAGTATTACTGCAATTTATAACCTACCCCTTAACTCTTTAGTACTGGTTTGGAGAGAAGGCAATATAGAACAACCTAGATACTAGGCAGGACCATATAACCTACTAAATATTAAAGGAGAAATGTGTGCTATTAACCTACCTAGCGGCCCTACGAAGTTCTATAGCACTGCTGTTAAACCGTACTTGATAGACCCTAGAAATATTCAAGTTGAAGATATTTAAGATAATGGCACCCAAGTTAATAATATTTAAGTTAACAAAACTGTCCGTATATACAAACCGTCCATAGAAACCATCTCTATATAGAAACCGTCCCTTACCAAAACCAGAGAAGCACAACTACCTTGCTAAGGAAGAGGAAGACCCCATAAGTATCCCTCTTATATTAATACTGCCGACATTACTGTATTCTTGCAAGAGGATAGCAACTATAAGCAATTTAAAACGTCCTATTAAAAGGAAATTACAGGACTAATTAAAAAGGGCGTATTCAAGATAATTAACCCTTAGGACGTACCTACAGGAGTTAGAATCTTTAACTTATAATTTATAGATAAGATTAAGAACCTCGGTACTAATAAAGCCTTTAAGAAATTAAGACTCGTTGTCTAAGCGTATAACAATCTTAAAAAGGGTATTATACTAACCTAGTTACCCACTATTTAATAAGTTAGCCAACGCCTTATTTTATACATCGCAGCAATACTACGAGGCAACGGCACACAGTTATACCTACAAGATATCTCTTAGGCGTATGTCTAGTCTCTTATAAAGCTAAACCAAGACTTCTATATCCGACCACCTTACGAGTTGGGAAGCCAACTAGGTATCGGAAAGAACTCAATCCTAAAGGTAATTAAGCCTTTATATGGTGTTCCAGAAGCAGGCAATTACTGGTTTACAACCTACCATAATCACTATATTAAGGAATTAGATATGAACTTATTAATATACAACCCGTGCCTCCTATAGAGCAACACTCCTAACTACTTTGGCATTGTTGGCCTTTAAACTAATGACACTCTATTCCTAGCTAATACCACCTTTATAGACGCGGAGCAATAACATCTGGAAAAGGCTTAATTTCTTGCAAAAGAGCGCGAGCAACTTACGGTTGAGCAATTACTTAAATTTAATGGATGCATCATCCAACTCTTTTAGGAAGGCAATATTATAATAACCTAGGAATACTAGTGTAAGAACCTAAATACGGTCTACCTAGGTAAAATAGCTATAACTATAAGCTTAAGAGGCATTGTCTGTAATACATTAACTATGAAGGAATAATATATTATGTAACGCGCAAGAGGTGCATATATTGCCTCTATATGTTAACCAGAAGCTTCCTTTAACCTCTCTTTTACCGCCTAGGTAATTAACCCTGAGAAAGAAGATGTTACCGAACTTAATAAATGACTATAATTACAGATTGACAACCTAATAAGAGGCCTTATGTTTGTTAAATTGGATATTAATATATTACGCCTATTTGCTTTTACTGACGCCTTATTCGCTAATAATAAGGACCTCTCGTCACAAATAGGATATATACTGGTATTAGAGGACGCGTTATATAAGGCTAATATCATTTACTGGTTGTTAATTAAGTGCAAGAGAGTTACCAGAAGCGTACTAGCCTTAGAACTTTACGCAATGGCCCACGGATTTGACATCGGCGCCGCAATTAAGTTAACTGTTAAACAACTCCTACAGATCGAACTTCCACTTGTACTTTATACTGACTTAAAATTACTCTATAAATGTCTTGTTAAGCTAGGCACTACATAAGAGAAACGTCTTATAATAGACGTTATATGTCTTTGTTAGTTATATAAGCGCAAAGAAATTACGGAAGTTAAGTGGATTGATGGTGATAGTAACCCTACTAACTTGATAACTAAGAGCAAGGCATCTACGGCCCTTAAGAAGTTGATTAATACCAATCACTTAGAACTGCAGACTATGGAGTAGGTTAAACAAACGAACTTAGATTTGGCTTAGCGTTGTAACGGTGCTAGGGCACGCTACCTGCCATATTCTATAGACCCTGAATTTAACTAGCTAATCAGGATTTTCTATCCCCGGGATAGAAAATCGCTATTGGCTCGCTTACCACTAGCGCCTTAGCGGCCCTCGCGACATGTCTACCTACTACCCCTAATGATTCTCCTTCTTCTCCTCAGCTTAGTATCTTTATTAGATAGCAATTGTTACGGGATACCCCCGCGACACCTTACACACGTCCACCTGTTTCTACCAACTTAGCAATTGGAGACCGACCGCGAGCGGCAATCTGACGGCAATCTACGGCATTCTGCCATATTCTGCTAAGTCCACTAAATCCTGCCAAGTTCTGCCAGGACCATTACCTAAATCCTATTCTGCTCCGTGTATATATTAACCAAGCAACTAAGTTAATAATATATACCTTTTCTTCCCGTTTTCTTACCTTGTGCGAGCTATTACAGGCGTTATATAACAGGGATAGGATTGAAGGAGAAGCTACTGTATATTATGGACGAAAGAGCCAGTTATTGCGTATACGCTACGAATAACGGGAATGGTACGATTTGGTTTCCTTTAGAGTTGCTCCAGTGTCAGTAGATATTCGTTTTATATATTACGTACATAGAGCACGTGATCTACGCGAGACGCGTATATGTATTATCAAGACGTGTAGATAGAACGACAAGAACCTAACTACACACCGCACTGCACGTATATTACGTCTATTGCACTGTGTTAAAGCATACGAACAACTATTTATCTCTAAATAAAATGTAGTTAAGAGTCGTGTTTAAATACTTAATTATTTATATAGAGTTTACTAAAAGTCTAAAACAAACTAGCTTTTATAGTTAGATATTATTAAGTTAGGAAGTCTGTGTAGCTTAAAGACATACTTAATAAAATATTTAGCTACTAATATTGCATTAATTAAATCTATAGGAATTATATATCGCATTTTTATAAGGCAGTTAATAATTACTATAATATTTATAAACCCACTAATGCTAGGCAAGTTAACTATAAAGTTAATTAAGATATCGCGCTATCTTTATATTAGAATTGGTAGCAGTTAAAGTACTCCCTACTTCTTTATATAAGAGGTCTTTTTACGCATATATATCCTATATACTTAAACGTATTTTTATATATAGTTGTGCATTACAGGCTAGTAGCATACTTATTAAATAATCTTATAGGTTTTTATATAACTAGGATGCCCTACTATAAAAGAGTTGTATATAAATTTAAGTATCTTAAATCTTAAAGGTTTGGAATTCAGAACTACCATCTTCTATTAATAATATAATTAATTATTTTAAATTTAGCATTTAGTAAGTGTAATATCCTTATACTATTATTTTCCTATTTAAATTGCCTTTATTATATCTACTATCTATACTATAACGAAGCCTTATAGCAGGAACTATGGTGGACTTGTTAATAGGCTAGGTGTGTAGGTAAAGAACTAAGTTAATAATGTAATAGTAATAAATAACAACTGGTGGAGTGGTTGCCTAACAGATTAACTCTAATTGTATTCTAAGATTCACAATAAGGAAAGGAAGCTATCTAGGTAGAGACTATAGTCCTTTAAATACACATCCATACTCCTAAGAAAGTTATTATTCTGCTTACTCTGTCTACTTTATATGCTTTATTATAGATCCCACAGATTATATAGATTATATAGATTATATTATATAACCTTACTTACCATTCCTCATCATATGGTTCTATAGGCTCCATTCTAGACCGTGCTTTTATTAACCAACTAGCTTCTTCTGTCGCTTCTCTAAGTAGTTATAACATCATACTTAAAGCGTCTGTAATACTATCTCCCTTATCTTTATCTTCATCCTTAAAGATTCCTAATATCTCTAAGTCGTCTACTAGAGGTGTAATATCCGTCTAATTAATTGGTTAATATTATTACTTATTATGCCTAAGGCTCCTTTATCCTCTTCTATAGCTTATTAGTCTTATACTATGGCTGCGATACTGTCTCTTAGTAAGATAATACCATCTCCATATTCTCGTTGTGCAAAAGAGGGGTTAGTTTATATTGCGTTGGCAAGCCCTTTATCTTAACAACTATCCTCTTATTTAGAGTGCACTAAGGCGAACGTTTAATTATCTTACGATGTTCGTTCTGTTTCTAATACTAAGTATACGCGCCCTATTACTCTTAATAGTCTTTAAGTACCCTTATTAATTGTTACTAGGGTCCTAGGTTTAATCTGCCGCTGCGAAACTCAATAATAAGCTATTGGTAGCGCTGGCTAAACTTTATCGTTTCCGTAACGCTAAAAAAGAGGCCGCTAATACTTAATAGCGCGCTCTAGATTCTTGTCTGGCTACATCCGCTTAGTTAATCTGTCTTAAGAAGGTGCGTAAAAAGGTACGTTCTAAGGAGTAGAAACTTGTAGAATAAGGTCTTTAAGAACCTAGTAATAAAAGAACAGATTCTCTTCTGATAGAGAGGGAAATAACTCTAAGTACCTTAGTAGCTGCTCCTCTTAGGTCCCCCTTAGGTAACTCATTCTTTAGTAATCCTTCTTTGTTATTACTGCCTAACTCTTTCTCTTTTAATACTCTTATACCTTTTTTATAGCGTTCTTTAAATTATCTAATAGCTCCTAGGTAGTCTTATTATAGCCTATCTACTTTACTTTATACCATATTTTGTTATTAATATCCTCGTGACTAATAATTTTTAAAACTTCCTATTTGTCTTCTTCTTGTCCTCTATACGTGTCTACTTTATAGACTAGTGGCTCAACATTCCTATATGCTGGCTTTAGCATTGCGGTGTGCTATATAGGGTAAATTCTTATTTTCTCTAGCAAGTCTAACTTATATGTAACTTTTAAGATCTTTGCCTTAACCTTAAATAGTCCTAGTCTAACGTAGTCCAACTTTTTACTTAGTCGTCAACTCTTAAAATTTTTGTATAGTAGCCATACTTTATCTCCCTCCTTAAGATCTGGTCCCTTAAATCTCTTAGTATTATAGTACCTTTTTATTCTTTCTTATACTAGTTTAGCTGTTTCTCTAAGATGTGTATAAAAATTTATTAAGTTCTCCATTCTTTGCTTGGCTGTATTACTCGTTTTCTTTACTTATTATAGCAATAGTGACGTTCTTGGCTCGTACCCGTAATTCGCCTTAAATGGTAATGTGCCTATTCCTTCCTATGGTGTTGCGTTATATATAAACTATATAACTGGTAACAACGATACCCAATTATTCTATGCATAATTAATATAATGCCTTAAATACTGTTCTAGTGTCTAGTTTAGTCTTTCCGTTTAACTATCTGTCTATAGGTAATATACAGTTAACGTTGCTACTTAAACCCCTTATTCTGCTAAGAATACCTTCTAGAATGCTGCTATAAATCTTAGATCTCTATCCAATATAACTTTTGTTAGTGCTCCGTATCTTATAAATACTTTCTTAATATAGATTCTAGCCATATCCTCCGCTAAGATCTCTTTGGTGTATGCTGTAACGGAACCTTGTAGCAGGAACTACGGCGGGTTCTGTTATTGGGCTGGGTATGTAGGTAAGAACAAATTAACAACATAATAATAACTAGTGGAGTGGTTGCCCAACAGATTAACTCTAATTATATTCTAAGATTTACTATAAGGAGAGAACTATCTACGGTAGGGACTGAGGTCCTTTAAATACACAACCATACACCTAAGAAATCCTCTCTTGTATGTAAGGTACGTGTTATCTGTATTAAACATAACGTCCCTTCCGTTTAACACAGTTAATACGTTTAACGCCACGTGACCTCAGTTACTATTCCTTATTATATAGTTCCACTAGTTCCATCCTAAACTGTGCCTATATTAACTAACTAGCTTCCTACAACTCTTCCCTAAGTAGTCGTAATATTGTACTTAAAGCGTCCGTAACACCATCTCCCTCCTCTTTATCTTCGTCCTTAAAGATTCCTAATATCTCCAAGTCGTCCACTAGAGGTGTAATGTCTATTTAATCAGTCTGGTTAATATCCTTACTTATTATACCTAAAGCTTCTTCTTCTCTTTCTTGGGTGGAGCGCCGCCTACGTACTATCTCCTCAATACTGTTACTTAGTGAAGTAATGGCGGTTCCCTACTCTAGGTGCGCGAAAGAGGGGTTAGTTTACGTTGCGTTAGCAAGTCCCTTGTCTTGGCAACCTTCTTCCTATTCTAAGTGCACCAAAGCAAACGTTTGATCGTCCTGTGACGTTCACTCTATTTCTAACACTAAGTATGCGCGTCCTATAACTCTTAATAGTCTTCGAGTTCCCTAAGTAACTTATTATAGGGTCTCGTGTTTAATCTGCCGCTATAAAGCTTAATAGTGAGCTGGCCTTAGCGTTGCTTACAGTCTAACGTGCCTTAGAAGAGTCCGCACACATCCTTAAAGCCTAACGTCTGGCTTATGCTTGTCTTTAACGTCTTAAACGTGTTCGTAAGAAGGTTCATTCCAAGGAGTAAAAACTGGTTTAATAAGGTCTGCAGGAACTTGGTAACAAAAGAACTGGCTCTCCTCCTACGAGGGAAATAACTCTAAGTAGCTTAGTAATTGCTCCTCTTGGGTCCCCCTTAGGTGACTCATTCTTTGGCGATCCTTCTTTATTAATATTACCTAACCTACTCTCTTCTGATACTTCTGTACCTTTCCTATAGCCTTCTTTAGGTTGCTTAGTGGTTTCTAGGTAGTCTCACTATAGCCTATCCACTTTACTTTATATTATATTTTGTTATCTACATCCTTATAACTAATAATCTTTAAAACTTACTATTTGTCTTCCTTTTATCCTCTATATATGTCTGCCTCATAGACTGGTGGCTTAATATTCCCGTATACTAGCTCTAGCATTGCGATATATTATATAGGGTAGATCTTTATTTTGGCTGGTAGGTTTAACTTATACGTAACTAATAAAACTCTTTACTTAACTTTAAAAGGTCCTAGTCTAACATAGTCCAACTTCTTGCTTAGTTGTTAACTCTTAAAATTTTTATATAGTAGCTATACTTTATCTCCCTCCTTAAGATCTAGTCCCTTAGATCTCTTAGCATTATAGTACCTTTTTATTCGTTTTTATACTAGTTTAGCTGTTTCTATAAGGTCTATATAAAGATTCATTAACATCTCTATTCTTTGCTTAGCTGTGCTACTCGTCCTTTTTACTTAATATGGCGATAACAATATTCTTAGCTTATATCCGTAATTCGCCTTAAATGGTAATATCCCCATTCCCTCTTATAGTGTTGTATTGTATGTAAACTATATAACTGGTAATAACAATACCCAATTATTCTGTGCGTAATTAATATAATGCCTTAGATACTGTTCTAGTATCTAGTTTAGTTTTTTCATTTGTCCGTCCATCTGCAGATAATACGCTATAGATATTGCTGCGCGAACCCCTTATTCTGCCAGAAATACTTCCTAAAATGCTGCTATAAATCTTAGATCTCTGTCTAATATAATCTTATCTGGTGCTCTATGTCTTATAAACACTTCCTTTATATAGATTCTAGCGACATCTTCTACTAATATCTCTTTAGTATATGCTATAAAGTATCCCCACTTTATTAGCTTATCCACTACCACTAAAATCGCGTTATGATCTTGTCCTATAATAGGATCTCTTAACTTTGGTAACTTAACAATAAAGTCCCACAATATAACTTCCCATAGTCTCCTAGGTATTTTGACAGGTTATAGCCCTCCATACGGCTTATACCTTATTAGTTTGTTTCTTTGGCAATCTAGATATTTTTTTATAACTTGTCTTGCTAGTCCCCAGATTCCTTAAATAATGTATTCCTTTTGAAGTCTTAACACTAAGCCTATAGCTCCGTTGTGTCCTTATGTCATTCCCTTGTGGAATTCCCTAACAAATTCGTCTGTAATAGACTTAGGCACATATGTTGCTTCTCTATTTTTATATTGCTCTGAGTTTGGATTCTCTACCTATGCTTTTTAAATCTTCTATATCTAATTACTCTCTGGTAATTTATGGATCTAACTTTCCTTGGTTACTATAATCTTTAAATAATTATACTTAATTAATCCGTCTTAATCCTTTTGCAATAAAGCTCCTAATAGCTTTCTATTACTTTATAGTTCAGCCTTTCTGCTTAGAGCGTCTGCTCGTGCATTGTCTATACCCTTAGTATGCTAAATTTCGAAATAGTATTCTATAAGCATTTCCGCCCATCTAACCTGTCTTCGGTTGAGTTCCTTTATTGTTAGGAATCCTATAAGGTTCTTATAGTCCGTCTTAACCATAAATAGTTTCTCTATGCCTTATAAGAATGCTCTCTATTTTTTAAGTGCTGCAACTATACCTAATAACTCCTTATTGTAGATATCGTAGTTTAACTCTAGTAGTGTCATCTTTCGACTATAGTATGCCACTGGGTGCCATCCGTCTTAATATTTTTATATAAAGTATACCCCTAGTGTAAAGTCTGATGTATTTATTTCTACAACCGTCTCTAGACCTGGTTAATAGATCTTAAGAACTGGCTCTTAGGTAAACAACCCTTTAACTCTCTTAAATAGTTCTTATTGCTCCTTTCCCCATACCTATAGTTCTTTTTTCTTTATTAACCGCGTAAATGGCTTAATATCCTTTAACTATTGCGCTATAAACCTTCTACAATAATTGCAAAACCCTAGGAACAATCTCAACTATATAACGTTCTCTGGTTCTTGCTAATTTACTATAGTCTTAATCTTTTTTAGATCTATACTAAGTTAGCCTAGTTTAATAATAAATCTAACAAAATTGGTCTTCCTAGTAAAGAACTCGCATTTCTTAATTACTACTGGCATCTATTCTTCTTGTAGTCTCTTTAAGACCTATTTAACGTATTTTCCATATTCTTCCTTATTCTCTAAGTAGATGATAATGTCGTTAAGGTATACTATAACAAATTCATCTAGGTGTTCTCCTAACACACTATTAATTCGCTTCTAGAACGTTACTAGTGCGTTTATAAGTCCAAATTGCATAACTAATGGTTTATATAGTCCTTTTTTTAACCTAAAGGCTGCCTTCTATTTATTGCCTTTCTTGATTCTAATCTAATAGTACGCCTATCTTAGATCTATCTTTATAAAGATCTTTACGTTGCCTATCCTGTCTTGGATTTCGCTAATTAAGGGTAAAGGATACCTATCCTTCCTAGTGATGCTATTTAACTGTTTATAGTCTATGCACATCCTAAGTTTTCCGTTTTTCTTTAGGATAAACAGTACTGGATATTCTGCTAATAACTATAACGGTCTAATATATCCCTTACGTAAGTTCTCCTGGATAAACTCCTTAAGCGCTATTAACTCTATTTCAGTAAGCTTGTAGATTAGAAAGAACTTTAAACTTATTCCCTCTTTTAATTCTATCTTATAGTCCTATACTATATGCTCTAATAGCTTTTCACTTTCTAGTAACCATAACTTTTTACCATACTTATGGTATCTCTTTGGTACATAACTTAAGCCTCGCTTAGTCTCTTTATATATCGCTCCAACTTGGTACCATACCAACTTAGTTTACTGTCACACTTTGCGCTGTTAAGTATTTTTAATATTGACCTAACCTATTACCCAATTAATCTTTGGATTGTACTCCTATAACTAAGGCATTCCTAATATCGCCTTATCCTGTTCTAATAGTAGGATATTAAAAGACATTCTAACTGGTCTTCCTTTAATAGTTAACTGAATAGGTCCTATTTTAAGATTAATAATGCCTCCTCTATAGGCTATCTAATCTCCTAAAATCGTTATAAGTGG
>Ga0307507_10002323_pt1 | contig 40387 bp, 14 predicted proteins | sample 7_EM_MG_FD_207223 | JGI IMG/M metagenome (GOLD analysis project Ga0307507, IMG submission 207223) | Populus trichocarpa ectomycorrhiza microbial communities from riparian zone in the Pacific Northwest, United States - 7_EM | ecosystem: Host-associated > Plants > Roots > Unclassified | place...
CTTGAAGTCCTTGTGGTGTAGTGTTTGATCTGCACTTGAGGCAATCGTTTAATCTGTGGTCGAGGTAGATCCTTTTGATCTGTGCTCGGGGTAGACGCTTGGGGTAGTCATTTGATCTGTAACCGAGGAGACGCTCGGGGTAGCATTTGAGCTGTAACCGAGGAGGACGCTCGGGGTGGAACCCGAGGTAGATGTTTTGTGCTTTGCTAATGAGCAAACTTCACATTTGACTTTGAGTAGTGCTTGGCAGCACTATAGGTTGGTATTATTAAGAGCTGGGGTTTTGGAATCAAAATTAATTGTTCCTGTGTTCTTTGCTTCCAGTTCTTCTTTTTGAATTTATTTGATCATGGGGTTGACCCAAGGTATAGATGAGATCATTTCATCTATTTTCTTTTGAATGTTTGGGTTTGGTTCCCATCCTTGGGGTAGATCTTTTTTGAGTGTGCTTTGCTAATGAGCAAACTTCACATTTAATTTTGAACGGTACTTGTTCGTTGATGGTGACGTGGTTTCTCAATCGAGTATTATTCAGTGACTGTCCATCTAGTATCCAGCTAAGTTGTAGTAGTGCTAGATCCTTCCATACTGTTTTAGTAATCGTCCATCTAGCACAAGCCTTGTGTCTGGCCCCAGGACCTGCCTCGTTTCTGGCTTGTTGCCTCGTGTCTGGTTCTTTCAGGTCCCTGCCTCGTGTCTGGTTTGCCCTACAAGCTTGTGGTACTGTGGGAGTCGTCTGTTGTAACTGGTTGTAGGAAGTCGTTTGCTTTCGATTTGAAAGGGTCAAGAAGGGTCCAGTTAGCGTCTTGGCGAAACCTTATTTTGACGTTCCGAGCTTTTGATTTGATTCGTCGGTTCGTTCGTCGGTTGGGTCGTACGGTCGGGTTCGTACGCTTAGTTTTAATCGTTGGTGCCTCCCTAGGAGGCCTTGATTTGATTCGATTTGATTTGGCGACAGGCCGATCTTGAGGCTCTGGTTTGGTCTGATTTGATTGATCGAATTGTTCTGGTGTTCGCTAGCTGGTCGTTCGAACGGTTGTCTAGTTGCGACGGTCTTTTGGCTGCCGTCGGTCTGGTGCCTTCCTTGTGTCTACCCAATATCCTTGTCTCTCACCATCAGTATATCCAAGCTAGCCTATGCATCTGGCTTTTACTGGCTTCGTGCTCTGGCGTCTTGCTCAGGTTATTGCGCTGGCTGGGCTCTCACTTGGATGCCATATGAGGTCGTTACGCTGTGGTGGGGTAGGTCGATTTTGTCGAATGGTTGTGTATCTGGGTTGAAGGAGGTCGTTTGGTATTGAAGAAGTAATCACGAGTATAAGAGTGGTACCCGGAAGAAGCTCGAAACACTGCAAAGGTGGAAGAAGTAGTGACTTCTTAAATGAGGTAGCAGATTGATTGCTTAACAGATAGTGCAACAGGTAGTGCGATCCAATTGATTGGTTAGCGGGTAGTGCGATCCGGGAGTGCGATCCGGGCTCATAACTGTAACAGTGCAGTGTGGGTAAATTGAATGAGCAACTTGATTTTGAATGTAGCTCTAGAGTCTCTATATATATATAAGGAAGATGCAGGGAATAGAGATAGGTGGCAAGAATTACAAGGGTAAGCAGCTGAAATGGTGAGATATGCAGGGGTAAGCAGCTGAGGTAGTGAGACGGTAGTAAGCAAGTCCGATCTTGGGTCGACAACAGCATGGTACCGGTAGTCGGTTACAGAACGCCCCTGGCAGTATATCTCTATAGACTTTCACGAGCTGCCTATAGACCGTGACGGATATGATATGGTAATAATTCTAGTTAACTATTTTGGCAAGCGCCCGTTCTTAATCCCCTGTCACAAGGATATTAATGCTAAGGAGGTAGCCCAACTATATATCTATTATGTCTACCGAATTTACGGACTATTAGATACTATTGTATCCAACTATAGGCTATAGTTTATATCAGCCTTCTGGAATAAGTTTACTTAGATCCTTAGCATTAAGCTAAAGCTTTCTATAATATACCACCCCCAGATAGATAGTTAGATGGAGATTGTAAATTAATACCTGGACCAGAGACTCCGGCCCTTCATTAACTACTTTTAGGATAACTAGAGCGAACTACTACCCCTAATAGACTACGCCTAGGCAACCCTACCCTATAACTCTATGGGGTTTGCACCTATTCAGCTAGAAATGGGATATTTACCCTATACTAGCTTTAACTAGAATAGACCAGAAGGCCTACAAACCGTACGTGAAAAACTATCTTATAAGGAAGCCTAGCAATATGCCAAACGCCTAGAAGAAGCCTGGATGGTAGCCTATAAGAACCTAGAAATTAATGGAACAGTAGGTAAATAAGCATAGGCGCGAGCCTGACTTTACAGTAGATAATAGGGTCTAGGTTATAATAAAGAACTAAAAGACAGAACGGCCTAGCCGCAAGCTAGACTATAAAATAGCAGGACCGTATAAGATCCTTAATAAAGAAGGCAACTTGTATAAGGTTAAGCTCCTAGACTTAATTAAGGTTTACCCTATCTTTTTGCTGGATAAGCTACAGAAGGCTGCAAATGACCCACTACCTAGACAAAAGAATAAGCCTCCCCTACCAATTTAAGTTAATGGCGACGACGAATGGGAAGTTAATGAAATACTAGCCTATAAACTAGTACGAGGAACGCTACGATACCGTGTTTAATAGAAAGGCTACAATCTAGACCCAACCTGGTACCCCGCCTGGAACTTTATAGGCTGCCCCTAGAAGCTTAAAGAATTCTATAACCAATACCCTAACGAACCCGGACCCCCGAAGTACCTTAACGAGTGGATGGAGTGCTAGTATAGCGAAGACGATAGGCTGCCTATTGAGCATAAAGACAAGAATACCCTACGGACATAATACGGACATACAAAGCCTGAGGGCAGGCTTTTTTGGAGGGGGGGGTAATATTACGGCGCTAGTGGAAAACGGTGGATCTTGGCAGACGTGGATTATGGTAGACGCGAGTTACGTAACTCAAGGACCGCATAAAATATCGAGCGGCGCTGCTACTCTTCTCCTTCCTTTCTCTAGCTTTGGATCCTCGTTTATAGACAATCCAATCGTACAGGCTTGCGCGTCCTTCTTCCCGTGCTCGTGCCTCGATTGACTGAGTTGCTAACATTATCCTTATGATGACTCATCAGCCCCCTACTTAGGCACTGCGATCCTTACAATCCTCTGCTTTCTCTACCTATTGAACACCAGACAAATCTACGATTAATAGGCCATACAAGTGCACTTGGGTGATACCGACAGTAAGTAAGTTAGTAGGTAGGCAAGTAGAAGAAAACCATTGCTATATTAATATGTACGCAGGATAAGTAATGCTTATTTATTGCTTTAAATGAGTAAAATATATAAAATGCGCAAAAAGGGCATTATATATTAATTATACATTAAATATAAAACAAGTTTAATGGAATAAAGGTATTATTTGTTTAGGTAGCTGCAAATATGCAATTAGCTGCATTATATTGTTAGTTTCTATTAAGTATAGCAATTTGTTACTCCTTAGTTAAAACTATAGGCTATAGGGTGTGGTATATGGATTGCGCAATTAGCTGCTAACACGCAGCACTAACACACTAGGAAGGTTTTACAATCGGCCGTATAACCGCCTATACAATCAATCGCCGTACCATCGTCTCTACGAACGGCTCTACAAACGGCTCTACAAACGGCTCTACAAACGTCTACACGACCACCCGTACGAACGCCTATACGAACAATCGATCAATCGATAAATCGCCTTTACGAACGCCCATACGATCAATCAATCGATCGATCAAACCCCGTACGAACGTCTCTACAATTGCTTTTACAATCAATCAGCCAACCGATCAATTAATCAATTAATCAAACGCCCATACGATCGTCTCTACGTGCGGCTCTACAATCGATCAATCAAATGACCATATAATTAATCAGACGCCCGTACGAACGTCTCTACAAACGGCTCTACGTACGTCTACGAACTTCCATACAATTGGTTAATCGATCAATCAATCAATCGCCCACACGAACGCCCGTACGAACACCTATACAATCGATCAATCAAACGTCTATACAATTGCCCATACGATCGTCTCTGCAAACGTCTCTACAAACGTCTCTACAATTAATCTCCATACGAACGTCTGCACGCCTGCACGCCTGCGCGCAGTGATCTATTTGGACTGGAGCCGATTTGGCGCGTTTGGCTGGAGCCGATTTGCACCGGCTGTGGATCCGGTGATTTAATTGGTGGCGTGGAGTGGATTTTGAGGCTTTGGAGCTCTTGGAGCGCCAGTCGTATATCCAATTAGAAGAAGGTGGCTATACGGAGGTCGCTGTCTAAAGTTCTTGCACCTTCCTAATTAGGAAGTTAAGCGACTGCGTATATACAATCACGGGTGCGCAGTTATCAGCTTACCCCACGTAAATTTAGTCACGGTCTCGCTACAAGTGCGTAATTTTTAGCACTGCTGCGTAAACTGCAATACCGGCTGCGTAAATTATAGTACTAATAAATTTTAATAAATTTCAAGTTATAATAACTACCTTAATACTATTAATCATATACTAATTTTAATTTATAATTTATATAATACTTATAGAATTTTATAGAAAAATAGAAAAATATTTATTTAATAATATATTAATAGAGTTAGTAAGCTAACTTCCTAATTAGGAAGGTGCAAGAACTTTAGAGCGTGGTTGAGCAATCGGTAGAGCCATACAATGACTCGGTTTTCTGGAATGCGAGCGTCCCCCATACAATCTATGAAGCTTACTCATTTCCTTTCCTTCCTACCTTTCCTGTATACTTAATTACTTGGTGGCTCGATTTTACCTCTTGCCATGGAGTGAGTCTTTCCTGCAGCCGCGCCCACGACGACGTCATTCTTGCACCGAAATTAATCAGTCTAAAGGCCGACGACTCCAAGGAAGTTGACGAGTTTCGGCTCACGGCAGACAGTATATTCGGTAAATCTCTTGTAAAGCAGCCGAAGTATACTAAGCAACGAACGTCACCGATCTGGCAACTCCTTTAATCTCACCCTCAAGCTTCCGTGGCTCGCAAGGCTGCGGAAGCTCTTACTCCATCACCTACTAAAACCCGAGGACGTTTGGGGCTTTAGCTTTGAGGAGGAATTTGACGCAATTGAGAAAGAAGAGATTGGCTCTGAGGAAGACTACGCCCGGCGATGGGGTGGTGGTTATTGACGATGAAATTATAGACACTAAATTCGTGCCAAGACTTACTATAAATAGTATATATCTACACTGGAGCTCCGTGGCGCTCCTGGAGTCAAATCGTCTTTTTGGTGGATGGAGTGGATTTGACCTCGGATCCACGCCACTCCAGTCCAAATAGATCACTGCCTGCGCGCCTACACGTAGAAGCCTACGCGAACCTCTACACGAACCTCTTACGAACCTCTACCAAAAGCTCTACCAAAGGCTCTGCAAGAGCTCTGTCTACGCGGTGAATAGAGCACGTAGGGCCTAAGGGAGTCTCCCCCTTAACGCCCTATATAGTGCTCTAAAGCTCTACTAACACGCAGCACTAATATACTAGGAAGTCTCTATAATCCTCTACAATTCTCTCTACGAATGTCTCTATAAATATCTCTACAAGCAGCTTTACGAACGACTCTATAGTTGCCCGTACGATTATCCGTACAAACGCTATACAAACGGCCTATACAAAGCTCTACTCGAAGCTCTACACGACGCTCTGCTCGAAGCTCTACTCGAAGCTTGATATGGAGCTCTAAAGCTCTACTAACACGCAGCACTGATATACTAGGAAGACTCTACAATCGTCTGCACGAACGGCTCTACGAACGCCTGCACGATCGCCAGTACAAACGCCCATACGATCAATCGATCAATCGATCAAACGCCCATATAATAATCAAACGTCCGTACGAACGTTTCTACGAACGGCTCTGCACACGGCTCTACAAACGTCCATATAATTGATCAATCAATCAATCGCCCACGCGAACGCCCGTACGAACGTCCATACAATTGCCCATACAATCGTCTCTACAAACGTCTCTGCAATTGATCGCCCGTACGAACCTCTGCACCTCTGCACCTCTGCACATCTACACCTCTGCACCCTTGCACAAGCCTCTGCACGAACCTCTACTAAACCTCTGCACGAGCCTCTGCCCAAAGTTTCCCCCCTGCTGCGAAGTAGCCCCCGCAGCGCAGCACGACAGAGGGATGGGATTTGCGAAGCAAATCCATACCTACTAGTATTACTCTAAAATATCTATGAAATCAAACAAGCCTTCAAGCAAGCCAAGCAAGTCGACTGTTTCAACCTATCAAGCCAAGCAAGCTAGGAGCTAAAGCTTTCCGGATTGGATTGCTTGCTTAATAGCGAGTCTGCCTCCGACGCACCGGTCTCCTCGCGCCGATGCCACAGAAACCCGCCCTTCTTCGGCTTCCACTCCGGCACGAGTATCGCCTCGGTCTCCTGAGTACTAAACGCGACGTCGCCCTCCCGATCCCACTTCTGGACCTTGTCCCCTTCCTGCCTAGCCAGCTCTTGCAGATGGCTGTACAGTATCGTCGCGTTCAGCGCTTGAGCAACGCGCCAGGGGCTCGTCATCCGCTTGACCAGGAAAAGCACCAGCACCATCCCGCCCGTGACTGCGGGGACGACAATCAGCGTGCGCACTGATAGGGTCGCGATGTCCGGGCTCACGATGATAAAGTCGCCCGTCCCGGCGCGCGAGATGCTGCTGTCGTACGGAAGGCTTGGGATGCCCTCGCGGCCTTGCTGGCTGAATCGCGTCGTCTCGGCGAATATGTCCCGGGTTGCGACGTATGAGGCTGTAACTAGGTATTCGAGGTCGCGATGGATGGAAGAGGAGTTTGCGTCGAAGGCAACGCCCAAAGCGGAAGAGAAGGAAGAGATGAGAGCGGAGCGCCCTAGGTGGACGCCGAGGCAGACGATCATGGGCTGGGTGAGGTATAGTTGGAGGACATCGGTGAGGAAGCTGGTATTGCCCTGGGGGGAACCAAAGGCGGGGCCGAGCTTGGTGAGATCCCAGACGTCGGAGGTTTTGTTTTGGCGGTGAAATACGTTTGTTTCCCAGCAGGAAAGCACGGGGCGGCCGGTGTCAACGACGAAATCAAACCTGTCGGGGTCGTTGTTTCGGATGGTCAGATACCAGGGATCGGTGCCTGGGGTGTAGCTGAAGCGATGTAAGGACGAGATCGCGATGGCGTAGCTGCTGTTACCCAGTCCCTGTTCGGGGGTGGGGCCGGGCTTGAAAAAGGCGAAGGGAGGTCCACCGTCATAGGTAGAGACGTTCATGAGTATACTATTGTTCCACAAACGGTATGTATCCGTGAACGTGTCCTGACTATCGAGCCAGCCGTACTCAGTATAACAAGACCCATTCACATAGAAAGCGAGCCCTGGTATATTCTGGAGCCCAAACTCAGCAGCGGTGAGGTTATAGTGATAGTTGACCCGCACAAACCCAGGAGAGGTGCTAGTCTCCTGCTCCACCACAACGCTGTTTCGTGGTGTTGCGCCAACCTGAGCGGCCGCACGCAACGCTCCTGGCACCTCCAGCGCAAAGACCTTCCCTTTCGTAGTTTCGTCAACTTCGGTGTTATTACGAAATACAGCAGTGGGAACGTATACTGCAGACGGGTTGACAGGGGCAGCACTCCCAATTTGCAAGAGTCTTGGGAGGAGGATCGAGGCGGACGATGACGCGGCTACGGTCAGCACCGCAAGGCCAGCCCAAAGAAGTGGATACCATATCTCCCTTTTCATCGGCTTTACATAGCTCAAAACTAGCATCACGACGGATATGGGGGAAGCCTGAGTGTTGAAGATGCCTGCAGTAGCTGCAGCGCAGTTATGGCTGTGAGTTTTGCGCATAAAGAAGGAGACACCGAGTAGCACGACGAAGGCCCAGAGCTGTGATATAATGACCCCGATCATGAGTGTGTAAAGGGAGACAAGAATGAGGCTGCTTTGACGAGTGATTGCGATGGCGTCTTTAGTGGTGTTGCCTGTGGGAAATGAGAAACGCTTAAGTAAGATGAAGGTGTTATTGAGTGCTTGAGTATCCATAGCTAGAGATTGATTTTGGGTAAAGCAGCTTCGCAGACTGGAGAAGCACACAGGCAGGAGCGCAAAAACACCCGGGGACAGTTTGAAGGTATTGTGATAGAGTAGAATAGCAAAAACCAGAATGATACAACAAACCACACCATAACGCAGCTGCATTGACGCCCAGATTTTCGGCCCCGTCGTCGCCTGTAAACACTACACAGAGAAGAATGGGAAAAGAAAAAAAGATGCATGCGGGTTACGCAAACGGAAAGCATTGGTGGAGACACGCAAGACGGCAAGACAACTTGATTTAGTGGCGCTGCTCCAGAACCACTTGCATTCCGCACCAAAATGGTGTATGCAAGCAACTGTTGTAGGCAACCGCACTACCTCCATGTGATTCCAACTCTGGCTTTGCAGGTGCATATGCAATCCGCCAAAGGATGAATAGCTAGAACCCTGCATACTCTTGCAGCAATCTTGCTCCCGGCTGTGAACTGTTTTGCGCGGCATTGGGGGCGATTTTCTATTGGAAAATGAGGGAACTTGAGGGCTTCGACGAATGAACGGGAAGTCTCAGTTCTTCTAGGATTCAGCCCAACTACGCGCCGGTATGCCACGATACAAATGCCGGGGAAAACTTCAACTTCTGGGGAATTCATCACTGATGTCGACTTTAGACAAACAGCAGTGGTAAAGGAGCTATGCTAGAAATCAGGGTACAAGGTCACCCCCCTGGAAACGGGAAGCGCGAACGAGACCTTTGAAATTCATGTAGAGATTAATGCAGTGATTGCCTAATGTAGAGGGCAGCGATTGCCTAATGTAGATGGCAGCGATTGCGACGATAGTGTCGCGCTTTAGTATATAAAGAAGCACGGACGCAACTTAGCCCAGATCTTAACCTTGATGATCCAATCACCTCAACGCTCTCTCCCATTCTGCTAGCTGCCTCACCACAGCTGCTAAGTCATAAGCCATGCGAAAAGCAACGAGGCAGTGATACTCCAAGCCGCCATGACAGTCGGGGGCATTTGGATCAGCGACGACTCTGCTGCGCCCGTGAAGGGTTGAGGCGCCGGGGTGATGACCTGGCGATATTGGCGCGAAGGTTAGATGGTGTTTATAGGGGGAAGGGGGAGGGGACGAAATGTAGGTTAATATAGTACCTTATCAAGGACATGTGCGACCCCGTTCGAGGTAATCAGATCCCCGGCCACAATCTTCGCGTCATTGATAAAATACTCATCCCCTCGAACATAGACCGTAACTGTCATGCCAGACTGGGTCGTCAGAACAGCGCCGTCATTGAGCGAGGGGAGAAAGCCTAGAAAACCCGGGATGATGTGGTGTGATAGCGTCGCAGTAAGTGACGAGGCGTTAGGGGAGATGCCGGCAGTGTAGGCGGCGTTGGAAGGGACAAAGACGGTGACGCCTGCAGCGGAAGGGTTGGAGACGACATCGGTAAGGTTCGTGGTCTGGATACCCGAGGCGAAACTGGTGAGGTTTTTGGCGGCGAGCGTCGCAGTTAGGGATTGGGGAATGGTGAAGATTCTTTTTGCACGTTTTGAGGTCAGTGGTTACACTCCCTTAAGAACTAGAAGTCGGGTGGGGTTTTTTTTCATACCCGTCAATTGTGTGGATTCTTCCCCCATCATATAGCGTATCCCATTTTACAATGGTCACGTTATCTCCCAGCCCTGAAAACAGGCTGACCCCCGTTGTCTCGTCTGCTCTCAGGCTCAGCATTTTCGTACCCCCCGGAGCCTTCTTTGGATGCGACACGACCGGCTGGTTCCGGTTCCCGTCTGCCAGCAGGTTCGTAGGCACTTCATTCCCGTGGGGCAACCCCATCGTCGAATAATCGATTGCCGTGTCGCTGGTATGCTGTAGAGCTTCTTTACGGCTATCCTGCTGCCGTCGTAAGAGCGAGCGGTGGAAGTCGGTCTTATTGACGTTATTAAAGGCGCTATCACTGGGCGCGAAAATGGTCTTGACGGAGGCGTTTGTGAAAATGGCGCTAAGGTCGGCATTGGATTGGATCCATTGGGCGAATTTGGTGGCATTGGCGTCGCGGAGACCTTGGTAGAGGTCGACAGCTTGAACCACGATGAGGGTGGTTGAGAGAAAAGCGAGCGAGTGTGGGAGAAGCATCTTGGGCAATGCGGTTAGGGGACTGGCGACAATGCAATTGAGCGAGGGAAACTATCGGATAAGTAAAGACTCTAGATCAGCAGACGGATGGCGAGGTGGGCATTAAGTCTTCTCTCTAGTCCTCTACCTCTACATTTCTCTGGAAAATTAACAGAGCCGACCGAGAGAGCCAGAGACAGCTTATACATTCATCCTGGTGGAAAGCAGCTCGGGGCATCACAAAGCAAAAGCGGCCCCGAGTGCCAATACGGCTCCAGCAAATGCCGTGCAGCCGCAAATCGAGATTGCAGAATGCGGGCAGCGGTCCAAACCAAATGCACCGGGGAAGGCTTGCGTCTTGACATCAAGGCCGCCTTGGTTCAACCAACGCGCACGGAACGAGCCATCAAATGATAGCATGACTTTTCGCTGATGGCTTTCTGCTTTTGGCCGGCCGCATATTCTCGGGCGGTTTGGCGACTTCTCTCGTTCCCCGCCTTCGCGGGTGGAGGGGCTAACCGAACCGGGGCCCCGCTTCTGCATCGGAGCCCGTGCGCCCGCCAGTCAGCCTGTCCGTCAGTCAGCTGTTTGTCTGTCAGTCAATGGGAAAAAACACTTGTGGTGAAGGATTGCGTGCCTTGAAATACGGCCGTTACTAGCTTATCAGACAGACATTGTATCTACCTGTTTAGCGTTGTTAAAAGTATTTTCCCTAAGGATGCGTGCCTAATATACCTGCTTATAGGGACTGCAAGGGGGTAACATGAACGGGTCAGACGGCCCTCCTCGCTAGTATGTTATCAAAATAAGCGAACCCTTGCAAAATGGTTGGGCTGTATTATTCTGCTAGCACACTAGCAGGGAGGGCCATCTGATCCGTTCGTGTTACCCCCTTGTACATGTATCCTGGTGCGCGAGCCGGTCCGAGATCTCGCTACTGTCGCTTGTCCTATCGAGATCGATTAAACCAGCCAATAGAATCAATAGGATCAAGCGTGTGCACAGATCACCCTGTGGCGACAGCAAACATCGACATCAGAATAGCGCTTTGCTAATCACCTAGAGCGCATGACACTGGCACATCCCTTTACGCCCCGCCGGAAAAAGCCAATCATTTGACAGTTAAAGCTGCACGAAAAATAAAATCCGCAGAAGATCGCAAGGCCTCCTATTATTCAACGCACAGAAGAAGGCTCCCTATTTTTTAATTATCACCCTGCATATACGCAGCATGCAAGCCACTGGCCACCATTTTTGCCCTGCTCCAAGAGCCATACAACATGCCAGAATAGAGGCCGAGCCTCGTTCATAGAGAGCCGACGAAAGAGATCCGTAACTAAGCACATGTTACGTGGCGTGGACGGGCTTGGATTGTAAGTTGTTGGCTTTTATTAGCTTTTATTGGCTTTTTTTTTGGCTTCCTTTTCACGGAATTAATTACACAGTAGACCTGTTATATAAACCTGACCTCCACCTTCCCATTTACGCCTAACCAATTAATATGAGAAAAGACAGGCCCGACTTATTATAAGAAATCACGGCAGCGGCTGCTGATGGCTATAAATACAGCCAGTAACCGCAATTACCTAAAACCTACGGCCCCATTCATAAGTTTCCTTATCTATTTGCCTATCGTCCTATCTGCATCCAATAATTGGGTTAATCGTGTGCATAGATCACTCTATAGCAGGACAGCCAACATCGATATTAGAATAGCGTTTTGCGGGCGGAGCTAATTACCTAGAGTACATAACGCTGACATATTCCTTTACCTCCAGCCGGAAAAAGCCAATCATTTAACAGTTAAAGCTGCACGAAGAATGGAATCCGCAGAAGATCGCAAGGCCTCCTATTATTCGACACACAGAAGAAGGCTCCCTATTTTTTAATTATCACCCTGCATATACGCAGCATGCAAGCCACTGGCTCTACGAGATACCTTTTGCTATCATTGGATGCAGACAGGATGATGAGTAAATAGATAAGGAAACTTATGAGTGGGGCTATAGGTTTCAGGTAATTGCGGTTACTGGCTGTATTTGTGGCCATTAGCAGCCGTGATATCTTGTGACAAGTCGGGCCTGTCTTTTCTCGTATTAATTGGTTAGGCGTGAACGGGAAGGCGGAGATTAGGTTCATGTGACAGGTCTACCGTACAATTAATTCCGTGAAAAGGGGGCCAAAAAAAAGCCAATAAAAGCCGATAAAAGCCACAACTCACAATCTAAGCCTGTCCATGCCACGTAACATGCACTAATTCACGGATCTCTTTCGTCGGCTCTCCATGAGCGAGGCTCGATCTCTGTTCTGGTATGTTGCATAGCTCTTGGAGCAGGGCGAAAATGATGGCCTCAGCCTTCCTCAAATCAGAAAACAAATCCCACGTCTCATTAATACATTTCTGGCCTTAGAATGCATGCGTCTGGCCCAGTATAGTAAGATTATACCAGCTGAATCGGGCGTAAGTATAATTATTCCTTGGGCTCTTTGCTTGACGCGTTTCCTTTCGAAAATATTCACTACATCGAACTGTACGCAGAATCCTCTACTCAGTATCACAGTAGCACACTTGCCAGCCTCTGGAGTCTCTAATATAAAGGTAAGTAAAGATAGAATATTGATGACTGGACAAAGTTAGAGCCAACCCACGCAGCATAACTATACGCTGGTCGCTAACTGATGGTCTGGAAGGATATGGTTGACTTTGAGAAAACGTGGCTTCCGGCGCTGCTCTTCCTGATCTCCGAGCAAGTAGATGCCGCACCTGCACCGAGTGGAAATGGCAGCCTGCCAATTGCCGCTGCCGAAACATTCGCGCCCGGGTGGGTAGCAGGACCTCACACTCGCGGCACTCTGGCGCTCGTCTTCAGCTGCGTCATCACACTCTTTCTATGCGTCTGGACGACTGTCCATGTCAATATAGAGCCCGAAAATGAGGTCAACAAAACCTTAAACAGGGTCATGAGAAAATTTTTCAGGTACAGCGGAGAGGGATTGGTTGGTGGGGGGGTTGAAAAATTCCTCGCAGACAAAAGAGTTCGGAAAGTCGGGTGGGGCTGCGTGACCCTCGCTGTACCGGAAGGGATAATGGCCATCGCGGCGTACGAGAGGAAGACTGCCCACCTCCTCCGCGAAGAAGTCAACGCCATTATTAGAAAGGCTAATAATCGTAATCAGGACACGCAGAGGGCCGAAAAGAAGACCGGGCGGGCGATAGAAGAATGGGACAACTCACTTGCTTATTACGCTGTCATGGGAGGGTTTGTCATCCCGGAAGACGTGTATAATTCCGTGTTGAAGCGTCCAAGTGGTGAGGAAAATGGTTCCACGGACCTCCCGAATAAGCCCCTCACATTGACCCCTCATGGAATCCTGCAAGTAGCGAAATGGGAATGGGAGGGGACAGACACACGCAAGCTGTTATCCGTGATAACGGCTAAGGAGGTGCATGACAAGAGCAACGCAAACACCCTCACCAAAATCATCGTCGTCTGGCAAGCACTTTGGATGATTGTCCAAGTCATCGGCCGCACCGCCTCACGGTATCCCGTGACACTGCTAGAGCTCCATACCGTCTTGCACACATTCTGCGCCGTGGCCATGTACGCCACGTGGTGGGATAAACCCTTCGACATCGAAACCTCAACGACCATCCCTTTCAGCCTTGATGATCGCGAAAAGGTCTCCTGCTTAGTAGAAGGCACGAATGCCCCTGACCCGACTAGTCCGTTGGATCCGTCGGCGGGGAGGGAAACTCCAGACAATGAGGAGGCTATACAACCCTTCATGGCCACTGTACCCGCCACGACAGAGGATGCTATCTCTCCCGACCAAAATTCAGCTATCGACCAACACCTCGACCCCTACCTCACCTCCCGCTCAGGGCTCGGAAAACTCATGTACCTCAGCGTCTTCGACCTCCACGGAAGAAAAAAAAAAAGCACCTACCTCTACGCTATTGATGAGGCCTACGAACGCTTATTTAAAGCCCGACGAAACCTAAGGGTTGAAGCCCTGATCATCTCCTTCGTCGGGCTGGTATACGGAGGTGTTCATCTTGCAGTATGGAAGAGCACCTTCCCTAGCTACGCGGAAAAGTTGCTCTGGAAGATCAGCGCCGCCATCACCGCCACGACGTGGTTAACGTTTACACTGTCATTATATGTATACCCGACTCTAGGGCAGTGGAGGAAAGATGGGACTGTAAAAACCATCATTCAGTATATATTTAGGGCTTGCTTTGGGGTTGGACTTGTTCCGGTTGTACTTGTCAGGCTGTATTTGCTGGTCGAGTCGTTTGCTTCAATTCGCAAAATTCCGAAGGGTGCGTATGATATTCCGACGTGGTCGAACGCGTGGCCCCATGCTGGGTGAGGCAAAACAGACCGCTGCTGCCAGTAGGGCACCCGAACTCGAATTGCAACAGCTCAGCTGAGTGCAATTAGCTAGTCATGTTGAGAATGTGTTTCTTAAACCTGTCACCACTGCTTATATTAAGCCTGTCTATTTTTTGCGACGGCAAAATTCGTCCTATAGTTATTTAGTTATTGATAAGAATTAACTAATATAACTGTCCGCACTGAACTAGCTTAGCTATTGTCGACCTGAATCGGATTTCTTTGCCACCTTGACTCGGTCACCGACCACTTGACTCGGTCTCCGACCCCTTGACTCGGTCTCCGACTCAGTCACTCTTCTCATGTATATATAGAGGCCCTAGAGCCACATTCAATAGACAGACTTCTCATTCTGAACCTGCGCACGGACTTCCGGTTAACAGCTATATATATTTTTTCGATCTAGTGTTCTTATACGGGCCTAGTGTGGTTTTAGACAAATCTTATCGCGATAAGTATTGGCCCGCTTAGCCGCACAGCCCGCCTAGTCGCATAGGCCAAATCTAGCATCACCACTTCAGCAAAATTAAGGCTACCCGCGACACACAAAACCTACCACTTATATAATTTTAATAGGTAAGGCTTTAAGGAGCTGCGAATCCAGCTAATTAGAGCTTATGGCCCTTAAACCCTTGTAGTATATTTATTTTCCTTATTTATGTACCCTAAGGGAGAGGTGTAGTTATAACCTCTTTTAACTCTACCATTTTAATTTATTAAACACCTTATTACTCCTTTTCCTAAGTATCCTTTTAAATGTTTTAGCCTCTTAATCAAGCTACTAGACTACTTTATAATCCTCTTTTACTTATTATTGTTTAGCTTTCTTTACCGCTTTTTTTTTTTACAGCCCAGTACATTTAAATAATAAATTAAATAGCTCTTTTTTCTATGGCTATATAAAGCCATTTTTTCTACAATTATTTATTAAATCTTCCTCTCTTTAACGGCATATTATTTGTCTATTTTAGCCTATTTATACTCAGTTTTTAGGTCTTTTACTTACTGTACTTTATTAAGGCTTAAAAATAAAAAATTACCCTCTTTAATATTATATAACTTATTAAAAAAGCCTTTATTTTTAGTTTATTTGTTCTTTTTATTATATAAGGCTACTTTAAGCCTGTTATTCTTTTTTTTTAAAAAAGGTTATTGTTTATTTATATATCTTAAAAAGTTAAATATAGCTAAAACTCTTTTTTGTTATTTTACTTATTATAGTATTTAATAGGTTTTATATATCAATCCTATTATTAGGCTAAAGTAATAAGATTATTTTTAATAGGCTTTTAGATAATAAAGACTCCTTATATATATACTTTAAAAGGCAGCCTAAAATAATATTAACATTAATTAAATAAATTTTAATCTTTTATTTATTTAATAATATTATTATTTAATATAAAGGCTTAATTATATATAGCCTAAATTTTTTTTTTTAAGTATTATTTACTTATAAAAATAAGTCGTTAGCTATATATTATATAATAATTAAATTTATGGCTATAATACTTTGCTAGTTATAAAAATATTAAAATATTAAAGACTAAAGTCTATATATGCTATAAAGAGGAAATGTAGCTAGAAAAAATTTATTTATATAATATTAGTTAAGGACTTTTATATTTAAATAAAAGTTATAGCTATTCTAGGTTAAAAGCCTTTATTTTGCATTTAAGCTAGCTTTATATTTAATATAGTGGTTAAAAATTATAAAAATCCATTTATAATTAATTTTATTATTAGTTTACTTATGTTTTAAAATAATAAAACAAGTAGGCTATTGTTTAGGTTTATAATTTTAAACCCAATTTTACTAAATATTCTTGCTTTTTGTTACGGGACATCTCCGTAACACCTTATACACGTCTACCTATTTCCACCGACGTAGTAAGAAGAGACCGACCGCGAGACGGCAACCTAATGGCAATATGCCAGCAATCTACGGCAATCTAATAGCAATTTACCGCATTCTGCTATATTCTGCCAAGTTTTCCTAGGACCGCTTCTTAAATCCTGCTCTACTCTATATATATATTAACTAAGCAACTAAACTAATAATATATACCCCTTCTTCCCGTTTTCTTACCTTCTCTTTTTACGTAACGTCTTAATCTTATTACGCAGTTTATATATATAGCTTAATAATATCTACTTCGCTATATATTATTACCGCTTATGTTCGCTCCGTAATACTACGTTATGTTAACCCTATTTACTACCCTCTAAAATGTAGAATAAACCTAAAGCTCTTATAACAGCCGCTAGAATTATATCCGTACTTTAAGAATAATTAGTAAAGATATAGAAGTCCTTTATAAACGCTCTTATATAAAACTAAGCCGCTTTAATTTAATAATAAGCTAAATAAGAAGTACGATACTAGTAAATAATTAAGGACCTTTAAGAAGAAATCCGTACCCTTAAGATGCCTATACTAGGGCCTTAAGATTAAATACTATCTTTAGATATAAATATATAGAACAAGAGCCCTAAACCTATAGTAGCTATTTACTCCAAACTAATTACTATACTGTTATGGCACTGACCCCTCGTATACTGTTTTATACTATCTCGTACTGTTTCCTACTATTGGCTGGCCCACCATTAGCGCCTTAGCGCCTGGCCCTACTGCTTATACACAATACCCCTTTTGCCTCTTCTCCTCTCTATACCATAACGTAGTTATTCAGCTTACCTGCACAATGGCACTGTGACAGTTTGTGGTATCTCCTCTTACGCCCCATCGCGATCTCCGCCCCCTAGTCCACAGTCTCTGTTTTCCCAGTATAATCGCGACCCGGCGTGACTAACAACACCATACCACAGTCTTAGACAATCTTAGTATCACAGCTAGCCTTATAGACTTTAATTGCATTACCCGGATCCCTTAAAATGGGCGACTATAACATAGACAATACCCCATCAGTAAGTATACGCGAAGCACTTACCTACCTCTTTAATACCTCCCACCCTAATATTGCCTGGGTAATTAGGAGTAGCCTAGAGTACCCTAAGGACCTTAAGGTAGCAGAACCCTTCCAGCACCTCTCTACGTATACACCCTTCTTAACTAGTATTAAGAGCAGTCTCTAGACCATCTATAATAAAGGCCAAACTATAAAGCTCTAATATAAAGAAGCTTAGCATAGAATTAACTCCCTTAAGACACTTAAACTATAGGTAAAATAATACAAACAATAAGCCTTAATATATACTAAGACTATATAAAACCCAAGCTCTTAGATTACTATACTTACCCAGACTATTACTAATAAGAATACTGCTATTAGCTACCCTCTTCTAACTAAACCCTATAGAAGAAAGCGTAAAGCAAAAGACCTAACCCTGTTTAATAGTAAGGGATCACCAACTAAAAAGTAAGAAAAATTTAAAATATAGGAAATAAAGATCCAAGGCGTTTTCTAGAGAAATATAAAGTGCTTTAAAACCCTAATAGATAAAGTCCTCTATATGTTAGACATACTGACTAATAAGGCTTATAACTATGTTAAGTATGGCCTTAATATGCTATGCATATACCTAAATAACTTAAGTAAATGGACCTTCTCTAACCAAGAGTCTATGTTTATATATATAAGGAAGTACTATAAGACTATAGATATAACCCAAGTAGCTAAAAACAAGTTGGATACCCTATATTAGGGTAAGCATAACTACTAGTCCTAAAAAGCAGAGCTTAATAAATTAATAATTAAAGTAAACAAGACTAAGGAATAAAAAGTGGATTTGCTTAAAAAGAATATCTCCCTAAAGATAAAGGACCTAGCCTTTACCCTTAGCTGTAAAATCAGCAATGCTAACTATAAGGGCTAGAGCAAGTAGATAGATATATTTGCCTATAACCTACAGAACTACGCCCACTAAATAAAGCTAAATACCACTAAGCTAAGTACTGCTAGTAGCTATTAACCTACACCACCTAACAATACCCTAGTACTAGTACTATAGAATAACCCAATAGACCTTAACACTGTTAAATTTGGTAGCAGTAGTAGCAGCCTCCCTAACAACGTTTAAAGATATTATATAGATAACAGACTTTGTATAGTATATAGTTAACCTAGCTACTAGAAAGATGCTTATAACCCTAAAAAAAACCTAAATCCCCTTTTAATGCTACTGCGCCAACCCCTTTCTAGCCACAGTAGATTCTTTAGTAAAGGAGATAGTAACCAAGGCAGTAATTATGGATGTAGACATAGACTTAGATATAAAGACTCGCCCCTATAATTCCCTTCCCCAGTATAACCCTAGCTAGTAGTTCCGTATATAAACTACGGATTAGTCCTTTACACTACTACTAACTATAAAACTAGCTATGTCCTTAATAAAGTACCCCCTAGCATATATACACCATTAGAGACTAATACATTAGGATATACTAGCTAAGACTATAGCTACTAACTAAGTCCCATAATCCAGTTATTAAAAGGCTAACCCTTAGACTAAGTCACCTCTAAGGGTTAGAACTATACGGGGAGGAAGATAAAAGGATTAGATCTATACTATTAGATTAGTTAGACCTTGTTCTAAGCTAGCTACCACTTAATCTTAGAACAGCGAATAATAATAGAAATGCTATCCTTATTTAGACCTACCTTTCCTTATTATATAACCCACTCCTAAAAGCTTTTATTAAAACAGTAAGCCTTATTAATAGTAGTAGTATAGCACCAGCGTTTACAGACGAAGACTTACTTATAAAAAAGTATAATATTATAATAAAAAGACTCCTAGTTCTAAAACCGCTCCGCTTTACCAACAGACTCCTATTTAGCTTTATTACCCATTACTTTACAGCAAAAATAACAATCGGCCACTATATAGAATTTATGCTCTTTTACATTATAAAGTTATTACCCTTAATACCAGTAATCCTTAGAATGCCCTAGCTTAAAAAATATAACCTAAGAATAGACTTTCCTATCCTAGAGCTTAAGTTTAACTCCAATTACTACGCCTACAACTATCTTCTATGGCACATCCCTAACTGTAACTAAGTAGCACCACGCGGACGCATTGTACGGCTAACCCTTAGATACCGTCAGCTGATAGTAAAAGAGGTCCCTAATACTAGTAAGCTAATATACGCAGTAAACGAAACAGAGATTCTAGAAGACTAGACTATTACCCTATCCCCAAAAAAACAAATACCACTAAAACTATAAGTCCCCTATATACACCCGTTTAACCTAGGTCGGCTAATAAAACACCTAACTTTAAGACATTTACTATACACACATGCAACCACACATATAATAGCTAAGGGTGTTATAGCCAAGGCCGAAACCAGAGTAGTTAAGACCTCCCCCCTATAACGCCTAACCTTATACCTATCTCCCACGCGTACTATACAGGGCCGCCGCCTTATTTCCGCCCCCCTGGGCCGACTAAGCTATACTAGCCTAGCTATAGCACTAGAGAACTAGATACGCCCTAACCTAAATAATATTAAATGCACTTATACCGTTAATTTTACCTAGTTCTGTAAATAAAAAGGCATAAAGGTGATAAGGATCTATATAGCGGAGTTAGTAGAACTGGTTAAACAAGAAGAATACTAATAGCTGCTTAAGGAGCTACCTATAGGCCTAATAGAAGTACCAAACCTGTTAGAAAGGTCTTTCCGCCAGCTAGTAAAAGGCGACTATATAATGGAGGAAGCCTATAAAGCACTACCCCCTTATTTCTATAACTTTCTTAGGACTAACCTAAAAACTAAGTCTAAGTTTCTATGCCGGAAGATAGTTAATCTAATATTAAGGAATTCCTAAAAGGTAAACCAGGATTAACTTATAAAGACATTTAATAACGCTTACTAAAGGAGTTTTGCGAATATATTAAACACTTCCTCCCTAAGAATGTAGATAAGCTACCCCCTTACCAACTATGGGACTATAAAATTAAAATTAAACCCAGAAAGTAGGCCCTGTATTATAAGAATAGACCACTCTTACCCGCTAAACTTAGTTATATAAAGAAGTGGATTAACAAGATGCTGGATAAGGGCTTTATCCACAAATTAACCTTACTAGCCGCTATACTACTTCTCCTTGCTATAAAACCTAGCAGTAGTATATAAATCTGCTATAACTACTAAGGCCTAAATATGGTTACTATTAAGAATTAGTACCCACTGCTACTGGTTTATAAGACACTTAACACACTCTATGGCGCTAAGTACTTCACTAAACTTAATGTAATTGCTGCGTTTAATTAAATCCGGATTGTGGAAGGCCATAAGTAACTTACAGCATTTATTACCCGGTTTAGACTTTATAAAATATTAGTTATACCATTTAGTCTCTATAACGCGCCTGCTATATTCTAGAACTATATTAACCATATCTTATATAACGCCCTTAATAACTACTGCACTGCGTATCTTAATAATGTCCTTATCTTCTCTAAAATACGGGCTAAGTATATAAAATATATAAACAAAATTATTTAGAGACTTGGTAACGCTAGACTCTAGATTAATATTAATAAGTTTAAGTTTTATACTACTAAAACAAAATACCTTAGCTTAATTATCTTAACTAATGGCATAACTATAGACCCTAAGAAGGTATAGGCCTTACAAAAATAGAAGGACCTAATATTAGTTAAGGAACTGTAGCAATTTCTTAGCTTTGCAAACTTCTATTAATAATTTATCTAAGGCTACTTTAAGGTAGTTGAGCCTATAACTAGGCTACTAAAGAAAAGTACCAGCTGGTTATAGGGCCTAGATTAAGCATAGGCGCGCCAGACCCTAAAAATAGCGTTTACTATAGCACCGGTCTTAGTATACTATAACTATATAAAGAAGACCGTAGTAGAGACAGACGCCTTAAACTAGGCTTTAGGAGGAGTGCTTTACTAAGCTAGTAAAGATGGCAAACTTAAGCCAGTTATATTTTTCTCTGCTAAGCACTCTACCCCTAAATATAACTATAAAATATACAATAAGGAACTCCTAGCAATTATAAAAGCACTAGAAAAATGGTGCCCTAAACTACAAGGAACTAAGTAACCGTTTAAGATTATTACAGACTATAAGAACCTCCAGACTTTTATAATAATAAAATAACTAAACTAGCGCCAAGTTTATTAGGCTGAGTTCCTTTCCTAGTTTAACTTTATTATTACTTATAAGCCTAGCACAAAAGCTATAATCCTAGACACTTTTAGCCGCCTTTTAGGCATAGCACCTGCTGACGCTGGTAATGAATGTCTACAACACTAAGACCGTATTATTTTACCACTAAAAAAAGTTAACCCCGCTATTCTAGACAAGCTATTAACTAAATCCTAAGACTAGAGTGTTAAAGACTTTATTATAGTAATAAACCTAGAGCCTAAGAAAAAAAACCCTTAAGGAACTTATTAAGAATGCCTATAAGGAAAACGAACTAACTAGAGATATATTGGCCGCGCTATAAGAACAGGAAGGCCATAAGGCACGCTACTAGCCCAAGTAGATTAGGAAGTTGCTCCGCCGTAATAAATCTAAATGCTTAATTATTAATGGCCTAGTCTACTATAGAAACTAAGTATTTATCCCTAATTCACCTAAACTCTAACTAGAAGTTGTATACCGCATATATAGCTTAGGTCCCATAGGCTACCCAGGTCATATTAAGACCCTAGACCTCCTTAGTTAAACCTATTAGTGGCTAGGTATTTTACAGTTCACGGCTACCTTTATAAAAGACTGCGCTCTCTACTTCTATATAAAAACCCCATGCTTAGCACCACCTAGTTTTTTAAAACCACTAGAACTACTAGTCCGCCCATAGACTAATATCTCTATTAACTACGTTATTAACCTACCTAAGTGCCTTTGCAACGGCAAAACATATAGATATATCTTTGTTATTGTTAACCGCCTAATAAAGATAAGACACTTTATTTCTATTACTAGCCTGGACACTAAGGAGCTTGTTAAAGCATTTACTTATACTGTCTATAAGTTACACAGCGCCCTAAGTACTATTATTTCTAATAGAGGGTCTTTATTTATCTCTAACTTTTAGCGTTGCCTAAACTAATGCCTAAAGGTAACCCTAAACCCTAGTTCTATATAGCACCCTAAAATAGATAGTTAGACCAAGATTGTTAACGCAGCAATAAACAAGTACCTATGCGCTTTTATAAGCTTTACCTAAGATAACTAGGTAGATTGGCTCTCCCTTACTAAGTTTGCCATAAATAACCAAGTTAATAAGACTATAGGAATCTCACCATTCTTTACTAACTACGGCTATAACCCACGTTTAGGTATTAAACTAGCAGGCCCCTAGCCATTAGCCCTATCTATATATACAAAGAAAGAGTATTTATAAGCTAATGCTATTACTAACCGCTTTAAGTATATCCTAACTTAGCTTAAAGCTCTAGCTTATATCTCCCAGTAATGCTATAAAGATAATACCAATACAAAACGGGATAAAGGTATAATATTTAAAAAGGACAATATGGTTATGGTTAGCCTTAAAAACATAAAGACTAACCAGCCTAAGAGGAAGTAGGATAATAACTAGGATAGACCCTGGCCCGTCCTAGCTGCCTATAGAGGGGCAGTTGTAGTGGACCTCCTAGACTATATTTATGTTAACAAGTCTTTCCATACATTAAAAGTCCGCCTTTGGTTCCCTAAGGAGATCCCTAGCTAAGCACGTATTAACAAAGAGGAACGTTATAATATTGCAAGTAGGATAGCCAAAAGAGATAATAACGGCAATATTACGGACAAATGGGAATTTAAAAAAATTCTTAACATATATAATAAATAAAGGGATGAGCACGGCTTAACATACTGTATTAAGTGGAAGTATTATAACCAAAAAACCTAGGAACCTGAGAAGTCTCTAAAAGGGTGCGAGCGTGTACTACTAAAGTTTTATAAACAATACCTTAAGAAGCCCGGACCCCTAAACTAGGTATAAGGTAAGAGAGACTTACTACATTAAGGCCGTAGGCGACGACTATAATAATTTAGAAAAGTTAAGATCTTATAGAACTTCGACTGCCAGTTAAAGTTATTTAATTAGTTAGGTTCTTGCCAAGAGCGCCACACCTAATTAATTTAGGCGGCGGTGTGGAGTTCTATTAATGCTATTAGTTAAGCTGACCAATTAGGATTTTCTATCCCTAGGATAGAAAATCGCCATTAGCTTAGCTAAAATCAGTAAGTAAAATTAACATCTTCGCGCACTAAGTCTACCGTTTTTTACTAACACTATAGCCACTGGTTATATGACCGCAATTTGCTAGTACCGTAATATTCTGTTCTAGAGTTACTTGTTTAGTTTAGGGACTAAACCTTCTAGGGGAGGGGAGTACTGTCACGGCACTAATCTCTTACATACTGTTTTATACTGTCTCGTACTGTTTCCTACTATTAGCTGGCCCACCACTAGCGCCTTGGCGCCTAGCCCTACTGCTTATACACAATATCCCTTTTGCCTCTTCTCCTCTCTATACCACAATGTAGTTATTCAGCTTACCTACACAATGGCACTGTGATATATACTGTAATAATCTAAACAACTACTAGACCCTCTAATATTTATTAGTAAATAATAAGAAATCTAATTATTTCTAAGCTAGCTTAAAAATAAGCTAACTAGTAATACTAACCGCTACCTAACTAAAGCTAACTAACTCTGCTACGTCCTAAGTTAACTAGGAGAAGATATAGCTAACCTTATTAAACGCCTTTAACTAAACTTAGTATAAAACCTAGTTATACTTCTTAAAGCTATATATAGTAACCTAAACCGCTAAGCTACTACTTAGAGAAAGATAAACTATATAGCTTAAGGAATAAAAAGCTTCTTAGTATACTTCTTCAAATTTAATTATTATATAAAGAAAATAGGCTAGAATAACTCCGTACTAATTAATAGCCTTATTAAATCTCTAAGCCCTAAACTAAAAACCTCCCTAATAGGCATAGACCTACTAAAAGCCCTTAATGCCTATATAAACGTTATTAATAAACGGTATAATAATATATTACGCCTAACACCGAAACCCGCTCCTTAAAATAATATAATAGCCCTATAAATGTCTATTAAGTTATTGTCTTAGCCTAAGCACCCTAAGGCCATAGATATTAATACTGGGACCCTAGGATATACCTTACTAAGGTCTTTTAAATAAGAACGATACACTAAACTAAGCCTTTATTTTAAATATAGAAGTAGCTCCTACCTCTTTAATTATTACTCTATTCCTTTCTAAAAAGATCTATAAATAGTTAATGCTAGTAGTTATTTACTACCCTAATTCTCTAGCCGTCGCCCCTAATTATTATCTAGTTCTAACTTGTTATCTAATAAGCACTACTTATAAAGACGAAGCTATAACTAATACGCTATAAGAACTCCGCCCTAATTGCCTTTAAAAGGAAGGTCCTAGAGCTAAGTCGCTCTCTAGAATAGCGCTGCCTTAGAATCTTATTAAATATATTAGATATTATAAACTCTAACTTTTAGAACCATAGTATAACTATTAACTACTATCTTTAGTAGAATAATTAATAGGCTAATGCTTAAGTTCTAATTAACACAGGAGCTAGTAGTATAGGATTTATTAATAAGATCTTTATATAAAATAATAGTTTTACTCTAACCTCCCTTAACTGGCATATTAACGTATTTAGATTTAATGGTAAACGCACTATCTTAGGCCGTATTACCTATGTAGTATTTCTAAGACTCCGATGCCTAAACTATAAAGAATTAATTAGGCTCTTTATTACTACCCTAGGTTACCTAGTAATCCTTAAATAACCTTAAATAAAGCTATATAAGGTAACTATTAATTAGGACAACCTTAAGCTTTTATTTACCACCTCCTATTATAAGTAGAAATGCTTTATAATATTCTACTTAGACTCTAAACCGGAATCTAAAAAATCTACTAGTATCCATTCTATACCTAAGAAGTCCACTAAATTCTACTAATATAAGATTTCTACTAACGTCTACTAAGGACCTAAAAATTATACTAAACTATATAAACCGATCCTAATTACTATACCGCCCTAAACTAAGCAGAAGCTTAATATATAAAAGTACTAAAAGAACTAGTATTCTACTATAAAAAGGATATTTAAAGAACCTAAACCTAAATAAAAAACTATATAAGAAACTAAGGATAATTTAAGCATACTTAACACCTTAAATACCTATATAATTAGAGCTACCCTATTAGTATAACTTGCTAGGAAACTAGGATATACGATCTTCGCTATTATAATAGCCGATATTAAGAAGGCCTTAGTACTAAAGAAGTATACTAACCCCACTATAAAGGTACTAATAGAGTACTATAATTATCTAGATATATTCTTATAAAAGGAAGCTAATAAGCTACCAGAATGCTGTCGATATAATTATAAGATTATAATTAAAGAAGGAAAACATCCTAGATTTAGACCCCTATATAGAATATCCTAAAACAAACTTTAGGTACTATGGAAGTACTTAGACAAATATCTAGATAAAGGATTTATTAGAGTAAGTTCTTTACCTATAGCTATACTAGTAATCTTTATTAAGAAAACTAGCGGTAATTTATACTTCTATATAAACTACTAAGCTCTTAATGCTATTACTATTAAGAACCAATACTTAATCCTATTAATTTAAGAGATACTAAACCAATTAAGTAAGGCTCGCTTTTATATAAAGCTTAATATTATTTACGTCTTTAACCGTCTTTATATTATAAAAGGAGATAGATAGCTTACTGTATTTCATATCTAATATAGATTATTTAAGTATTCAGTAATGCTATTTAGCCTTATAAACGCCCTAAGTTTATTTTAATATTTTGTAAATAATACCCTATACCTATACCTAAATATCTTTTATACTACTTATATTAATAATATCTTAATATACAGTAATAATCCAGCTAAATACTAAAAATATATTAAACTGGTCCTATAAACCTTGCGTAGAGCCGGCCTATAATTAGATATAGATAAATATAAGTTCTATAAAACGGAAGTTCTATACCTTAGACTTATTATTTTTATAAATAGTATATAAATAGACCCTAAAAAAGTTAAAGTAATTATAAACTGGCAAGAACCTAAGAATGTTAAAGATGTAAGAGCCTTTATAGAATTCGCCAACTTCTACTAATAGTTTATTAATAACTTCTCCGCCTTAGTTTTACCCCTTATAGCCTTAACCAAAAAGGATAAAGCCTTTATCTTTAATAAAGAATATAAGAAAGCTTTTACTTACCTAAAAGTTATATTTACTAATATACCTACACTCTAATACTTTAATCTAAACTAAATAAGTATTATAGAAGCTAACTTATCTAACTATATTACTAGAGGCATTTTGTCTTAATATAATAAAGAAGGAGTATTATACCCTATAGCATACTTTTTAAAATAACTAAGTCTAGCTAAATATAATTATAAGATTTATAATAAGGAACTATTAGCTATTATTAGATATTTAAAATAATAGTAACCTAAACTAGAAGGCTCTGGATTCCTAATTAAGGTTTTTAGCAACTATAAAAACCTATAATACTTTATAACCACAAATAGCTAAGCTACTATTAGGCCCGCTAGTTAGAATATCTATTCTATTTCTAATTCTCTATTACGTACTACCTATATCGGCAAAATATAGTACCCTTTCAATGGCCTCAATGGTTGGTGGTTGACGCAATTGGCGCGCAGTTAAGGTTATTTGGCAACTCGACCGACTAGCCTATGTCGTGTTTTTTTAATACGCAGCCTGTGCATAGCCTACGCGCAACCTGCGCGCAACCTGCCAGTAATCTGCGCATTTGGCAACTATAATTATATTTACCTCTTTTATACTAATAACATATTTTAAATAAATAAAAGCTACTTTAAAGCTATTTATAAGGCTAGCAAAATAAATAATATTATTTTAGATAATTTAATATAATATAGCAATGGTTCTCTTCTACCTATCTACCTATTAACTTACCTACCTACCTATATCGCCTACCTGTCTACATTGCCTACCTATCTATATCGTCTACCTGTTTATATCTGCCTACCTATCTATATCTGCCTACCCATTAGTATCTGCCTACCCGTCTGCATCTGCTTGCCTATTTGTATCTACTTACCTGTCTATATTGCCTACCTATCTATATCGCCTACCTATTTATATCTGCCTACCTATCTATATCTGCCTACCTGTTAGTATCTATCTACCTATCTATATCTGCTTGCCTATCTATATCTGCTTACCTGTCTATATCTGCCTACCCGTTAGCATCTCCCTATTTGTGCCTACCTATCTGTGCTACCTTGATTCGATCAATTGATTAAATCGTTTATAGTGCTCGCTGGCTAGTTGTTATTGTCTGGCTCTAGTGACAGTTGTCTAGTTCTAGCGACAGTTGTCTAGCTTTGGCGACAGTTGTCTAGTTCTAGCGACGGTTATCTAGTTCTAGTAACGGTCGTCTAGTTCTAGCGATGGTTATCTAGTTCTAGCAACAGTTGTCTGGTTTTAGCGACGGTTATCTAGCTCTAGCAACAGTTATCTAGCTCTAGCGACAGTCGTCTAGTTCTGGCGACGGTCGTCTAGCTCTGGCGACGGTCGTCTAGTTTTAGCGACAGTCGTCTACAGTTAAATGCACGACCAGCTCCACCCCCCCCCTTTAGCGAGCGCTGCGAAATTTTGAATTCGGTACACGCATCTAATCTCGCTTAATTGCCACTAACTGTATATAGTAATTAAAGCGAAGCTGAGTGCCTGTATATAAGGGTCGTGCTAGTTGCTAGGGGCAATTAAATTAAAGCTATTTAGAACTTACCTAGCTGGCTTGCCAAAGTCTTAATATTAATCCAAAATCGTGCTATAAAATTATTAATTTACCTTTAATATAAATCCTCCTTTAAAACGCGTAGTGGCTTAATTAACAGGTATGTCTCCTTGCCTTTAACAAAATCGACAAAGCTTCCTTCCTCCCTCCTTATTGTATACGCCTCTGCCTTTATGGACTTCTTACCAGGGTGCCCTGCAATAGCCGCCAAGACGCGAATACAACGCCATTTAGTTAGACTTTATATTGGAGGAGCTTAAGGAAATGGAAAATGATCCGGAAGCTATAGATAAGGACGATAAGGAAGATACAGAGGCTTAGCTTAACTATATACAAAGTTAGCAGACTTCTTGTACGCAGAGCTAATAGGCTTCTTAAAGTCAGATTAGCTGATCGACTTAATCAAGGCCGTATAAGTCGCCGTATCTAACACAGGATCCTACCTACCTATAGTCAAATATATCAACACCGCGATATCAAGCTATAGCCTCTTGGGTAGCTGCTTAAGCTCCTTAAGCTTCTTAGGCTTCTTAGGCTCCTCCACAAAATACAATTAAGAATAAAGAAGAAATAACTCCACCACCTTGCCTACGCATAGAGAGTGAGATTGATAATATAGGAAGAGCTAGCGGCGGCGTGTTTATTACTTACAATTATAATATATTGATTTAATATCTAAAGGAGCTAGTGTTTACTAAAACTCTTATTAATATAAGCCTTTAATGTTATAATCTTTGGCAACTTTAAGTCTTTCCTATTTATAAGAGAAAGCTGTGTTGTTAAGAGTAAGGTATTTGCGTTAAGCTCCAGCCAATTAAGATAAAGGTTAACACTTAGCATATAGGCGTTCGTGACGTTAGGTTCAATATAGATTCTAAAGTTATAGATTAGTGGCAGAAGATTAACACGCAACTTATTATATAGGCTTAACATACTAATAAATATAGCAAGATTAAGGCTCTAACTATTAACCTTTTAATTATATATGCTCCGGATGGAAATTAGCCAGTAGCCTCTTACTCTGGAGGTAGCTCTTACCTGTTAATAATTAATTAACTCCATAATAAACTTCCAACGCCCTCACAGAGCTTAGAGCTTAATATAACGCCTTGCGTACCTGCCAGTAGTGTTGCAAATTTAATAGGCTTGCGAGTCAAGCTTACTAGGTATTAGCACTGTAAAAAGCACTATCCTAACGCTAATTAGTATTATATACTTGGCCAGGTAGATATTAAATTGATAGATAAGGACTTATGGGAGTGGGTAACTGGTATTTAGCAAGGCATCGCAAATATTAAGAATCCACCTTATAAGCTTGCTACTCGGCTTACTAAAAGAGCGGCAACAAGAGGAAAAGGTGGTAGAAGAGTACACCAATCTACCTCAAGTAAGAGCTCTATAGTTAATAGCCCAGGCGTTATTAATTACTTTTATATTGGCTCTATAGGCTTAATATTAGATTAGCAAATTACTTGTATACTAGTAAGCTGACTGCCCTTATTATCCTTACCTATATTACTAATATACCGGCCATAAGGTATTAACCGCATAAAGAATCTAGAGAAGTTCTTTAAGTATTAAAGGTAGAGTATAGCTAGCAATCTTAACTAGGAGGCTGATTTTAAAGCTATATATAAAGTTGTCTGTAATTTAAGGTAGGACTTAGAGCTCCTATATAATAAATCTAATAGTGCTAATCCTATTAAGGAGCTTATTAGTGCTAGTATTAAATCAGGTGTCGCAAGACGGCTATAGAAGGACTTAAAGAAGTGGGCAAATAAGCGTTGTATATAGCTTAAGGGAAGTTTTTAAGACATAGATAATTAGTAAAATATAGGGTGTCTCTGCCACTGCTAGCGCCCCTATAGTGGCAGAGACGCCCCGTATCTGGGTTCTTTAAGATATAGATTATTGTAATTAATAAAATATAAGGTGTCTTTGTTACTGCTAGCGCCCCTATAGTAATAAAGACACCCTATATAGAGCCTTTTGGTGTATTTACAAATATTATATACGGTTAAGAACGCTGCTAAAGATTAATTATAACTCTCACCCTAAAAACCTCAACAATTGTATCCACTATGTTGGAAATGGCCTCTTGCGCTTTTACTCTTGCTACTAACCTTATTTATACTCTAAAGAAGAAACACCTTAAAGCTATAGCTAAAGGTTTCTGGGTACTCTAGCTAAGAGTACTACTCCCGCCAAATAAAGGCCTTTAACTCTCCAAAAAACTCTTTAATTGGATTTAGATTAGGTAAGTATAGAGGTAAATATACCAGCTTAACGCTAAAGGCGTTAAAGAGAGACTGCATCCTTTCCAAATAATAGAAGCTGGCGTTATCCATAACTACGACTAATTACTTAGCAGGAAAGCGATTATACTATAATAGAAGAGTATTTGCTACCCAGAACTTAAAGCCTTTACTATTTATCAAGCCTTTATATACCAAAGCTGCCAGTACGCCGTTAATTATATATATAGGTAGTATATTAAGCCTCCTCTTACCCTAATTATATGGCGTCTATAAGACTGGTGTAATACTAAAAGGAGCCCAGCCTACCTTCTATACGCCTGTCTTTGAATCCGCACCTAACTCATCTACAAATACTAGTTAATTGGCAGTATACTATAATATAATAGCAAAATATATATCGCAATTGTAAGCGCTACGTTTAAGGGCTACCTAGTAATACTTCTTCGTATAAGCTACTTTCTAAGCTCTATACTAGAGGATCTAATTAACTTACCCACTTCCTTGTCCAGCTAGCTAAATAAAGCTCTTAAAATATTGTATAGCGGCTTACTACGACGTTAAACGTATTATAGATTAGCCACTGCAACTCATCACTAAAGAGATTTGGCTTCTCCTCTAGCCGCATTAGTATTACCATAATTATCGGATTGCTTAGTAGGAACTGGCCACCTTTACCGTTTAAAGGTGCTAGAGTTAAGCTAAAGACTTATAAGTTCCTTCTAATTAAGGCAATTAAGCGAATTGTATAACCAGTGGCGGAGGCACACTCTACTCAAGTCGCTCCAAGCCGAAGAAGATCCTTAATTAGAGCGTGCTAATATAGGCCCATTTACGAAGCCATACTACGGGTAGAGGATAGGTAGAAACCTTATAATATTTAACAATAATCACGACACCACAGGAAGACCGATCGCGGACAGCTTTAGATTTGTTAGGAATAAGGTTCTTACAGCTAAGCATAGGGCTTCGCTTTGATTACTATGTATAGTTGGTGGCAATTAAGCAAGATTGGATGCGCGTACCAAATTTAAAATTTCGCAGCGCTCGCTAAAGGGGGGGGGTGAAGCTGGTCGTGCATTTGACTATAACTCTAGAGACAGTTGTTTGGTTCTAGCGACGGTTGTCTAGCTCTAGCGACAGTTATCTAGTTCTAGCGACGGTCGTCTAGTTCTAGCGACAGTTGTCTGGCTCTGGTAATAGTCGTCTAGATCTAGTGACGGTTGTCTAGTTCTAGTAACAGTTATCTAGTTCTAGCGACGGTTGTCTAGTTCTAGCGATAGTTATCTAGTTCTAGCAACGATCCTCTACTAGCTGCCGTTCTAGTGCCTCCCTAGGTAGGGAGGATGTAAGAAAGAAAAGAAGGGTAAAAAAATAAGGCGGCTACATAGGCAGAGACATATATAGACGCTATTAGGAATATAGCGGGGACCCAATACAGAGCTTTATATAGAGCCTCTATACGCAGAGCTTCGCGCAGAGCCTTATACAGAGCCTCTATATATAGAGCTTCGTATAGAGCTTTATATAGAGCTTCGTATAGAGCTTCCGTATATAGAGCTTCGCGTAGAGCCTTGTATAGAGCTTTATACAGAGCTTTATACAGAGCTTCGTGTAGAGCTTCGTGCAGAGCCTCTATATGTAGAGCCTTGCGCAGAGCCTCGTGCAGAGCCTCTATATATAGAGCCTTGCGTAGAGCCTCGTGCAGAGCCTCTATACGCAGAGCTTTATGTAGAGCTTTATATAGAGCTTCGTATAGAGCTTTATATAGAGCTTTATATAGAGCTTTATATAGAGCTTTATATAGAGCTTTATATAGAGCTTTGTATAGAGCTTTGTGTAAAGCCTTATACAGAGCCTTATACAGAGCCTTTAAGTAATAAAACTATATAAGATTGTATAAGATTATATTAGATAATATATAATAGTTAAATATATAGCATATAACTTTACCTTAATTGCATGTTAAGAAATATATAGTTACCTTTTAAAGTTGCTAAGTAGGTTAACTGCGTGTTAAGGAACATATAGTTAGCTTTTAAAGTTATTAAGTAGGTTAACTGCGTATTATTTAACTTTTAAAGTTGCTAAGTAGGTTAATTGCGTATTAAGAAATATATAGTTAGCTTTTAAAGTTATTAAGCTAGTTAATTACATATTAAGTTAGTTAAATTGCGTCTTAAGTTAGTTAATTATATATTAAGTTAGTTAAATTGCGTGTTAAGTTAGTTAATTGTATATTAAGTTAGTTAAATTGCGTATTAAGTTAGTTAATTGCATATTAAGTTAGTTAAATTGCGTGTTAAGTTAGTTAATTGCATGTTAAGTTAGTTAAATTGCGTGTTAAGTTGGTTAATTGCATATTAAGTTAGTTAAATTGTGTGTCAAGTTGGTTAATTGCGTGTCAAGTTAGTCAATTGCGTGTCAAGTTAGTCAATTGCGTGTCAAGTTAGTTAAATTGTATATTAATTACGCGAAACACGAAAATCAAAGTCTACTTAAATCTTATCCTGCGAATATTTTCCTAATATAGGCATTTAAGGCTAGAAGCCTAATGCCCTAACCCAATATTTATAAGATATACTAGTATAGGAAGAAGTGTATGCCTACTATAATTAAACCCTACTTTACCCTAAGCCATTCAACCCTCCTATTAAAGACGTTATAATATACGTTCTTAAAATAACTGATTAATTAATTAAATAGATAAGAGTTAATAAATACTTAAATAACAAGTTTATCTAAGAGATGCTTAAGCTAGTTTAAGACGGTATTAGACGCTCTAAAAGGATTTCTCTAAGTAAATACGAAGTTCGCGAAGACCGTTTATACTACTAGAACTGTTTAGTTATACTTAACTATAACAAACTTAAGCTTAAGCTCCTTAAATATGTATATAATCTACTAGTAGCCGGCTACCTAGGCTAAGAAAAAACCTTAGAACTTCTCTAATAAGAATACTATTAGCCGAATATATATAATATAATAAGAAAGCATATCTCTAGTTACTATACCTACTAATAAGCCAAAGCTTTGTATAAGATATACTACGGTTTTCTAAAGCCACTCCCTATTTTGGACTAAAGATAGAAGGATATTTTAATTAACTTTATTATTAAACTCCCTGTAAGTAGAGGCTATACAAATATTATAGTAGTTATAGACTAACTATCTAAGATAAAACACTTAATCGCCTACCCTAATATATTAGCGCTTACTATTGTCTAACTATTTCTAAATTATATATAGAAACTCTATAGACTTCCTAAAACAATTATTTCTAATAGAGGCAGATAGTTTATCTCTATATTTTAAAAAAAACTAACTACCTAACTCTATATTAAAGTACTATTATCTATAGCATACTACCCGGAAATAAATAGTTAAATAGAACGTGTAAATGCTATAATAGAATAATATATTTAGATATATATATTATATTTATAGAACAACTAGATAGACTAGCTTATATTCACCAAGTTTACTATAAATAACTCCGTTTTAAAAACTACAAAGGTCTCCCCATTTCTAGCTAACTATGGCTAGCACCTACAAATAGGTTTTAAACCCTTTAGTAATGTCACTCGCCTCGCTTATTATGCCTTATAGATTACAGAAGTAAATAAATTTATAAAGAAGGTAGAAGAACTATAAGAGTTCTTTATTAATAAAATAATATAGGCCTAATCTATCTATAAAGCCGCAGTAAATAAGAACTAAACCCTAGTACTAGCTTATTAAATTAGTAACTTTGTCCAGCTAGATATAAGAAATCTAAATATAAAACAACCTATTAAGAAACTTAATTGGAGAAACGCCGGCCCTTATAAGGTTAAGAAAGTTGTCTCTCCTTATACCTACCAATTAAAGCTCTCTAATACAGTTAAAATCCACCCTATATTCTATACATTAATCCTCCGCCCTACTACCCCTATATTAGACACCCTACCTAGACAGATCTAGGACACTCCCCTACTAGTTAAAGTAGATAGCGAGAATAAGTACCTAGTTAAAAGAATTAATAATATTAAGTACAATAAATAAAAACACTAAAATATATACCTTATAAAATAAAGAGGCTTTTATAAGCCTATATAGGAACCTGTTAACTCTATAGGACTTATATAAGCTATAAAAGACTTTTATAAACTCTACCTAGAACTACTATAGCCCTATCTTATAAAAGCTTAAGTTTAAAAGGAGGGGGTACTGTTATAGGACACCTCTATACCACCTTATATACGTCTACATATTTCTACTAACGCAGTAAGAAGTGACTGACTGTAAGACGGCAACCTAATAGCAATCTGCCGGCAATCTATAGCAATCTATAGCAATCTAATAGTAATTTACCACATTCTGCTAAATTCTGCTAGGACCACTCCTTAAATCCTATTTTGCTCTGTATATATATTGACTGTCGGGAATAAGGCAAGCTGCTGTCACGCCAGGCATATTGCCGTCACGTGCTAACGTGGCCCTAGTGTGGTGAGGAACCTTAAGTTTCTTACCCCTTTCCTTATTCCTATTAAGAAGAAGAACAACTATTATACTATCTACAAACCGTAGCTATATGATATCCCCTTGTGTAACCAACACTAATTAGTGGTTAACTTTACTGTTATACTATAGAACAGCTAGGTATCACTAAGAAGAGACAAGCCACTATACTAGTGCTACTCGTGCTAGAGAAAGCTGTCTTTTAAGGTCAGAACTGGTCCTAAACCTTAAATAGAACTCTTCCATAAATCTAAGGATCTAAAAGGCCAGAACTGGTCCTAAGCCTTTCTAAGATTACGGATTCTTGCGTCCATTACGCAGAACAACACGCTTTACAAGTCTTCGCGATTTAAGGCCAGAACTAGTCCTAAGCCCCATAATTGCAAATTCTCGTCATAAACGCGTACTAAATGATAAATATACATTACGAACGCGTACCAAACGATAATCCCTATACTAATAACACTTCCCTCCCTCCAAAAACATGGCTACGCCTACTTTAAATAACTAGAAAGACTCCTTACTACTAAGGGTAGCTAAGCACGCGAAACTCATTAATAAAGATTGGGATAAATTCGCCTTTGATATAATAACTTGTACCATAAAATAAGTTAACAGCTTTCTCCTACACCATATTATATTCTACCAAAATAGATGCTACGCCGATTTATAACTATGGGAGTATTTTAGGGAGGATTTTGTGGGATGGACTGCTGATACCTAGGCACTTGGCAACGTTAATATTATTTGGGATTTTTGAGACTTCCTCTATAGGAATAGGGTATATGTTGCTAAGAACAGTAACCCAATTGCTAGTAATATTTAGGCCGTTATTACTAGTATAGAAGAACCAATATGGACGGAAGCTAAGATTATATGTTAATTACGAAAACCTAAAAACAACCTATATTCTTTGGAAGGCAACTTTAATTCGTATTAAAACTCCTAAAATGCTGACCCCCCACCTAGAGCTGCTTTCCCACCTAGAGGTGCCCTTCTACTTAGAGTTGCTCCGCCTTTACCTCCTCCACTCTAGCTAACCGGTAAGCCTTTATTACGAGAAGTTACGAATCTGATAAAGGTATATTTGGACAAAGAGAAGAAGTTTGGAGGAGAACTGTATAATATACTTGGAGTAAAACTACAGGTTTTTTATAACTGTTGTAATAAGGTTGGAATTTAACGCTACTAGTACCATTACGCTTTCTCTATTATGTTAAAGGGATGGGCAGTAATATTCTATTACAACCATATTGCGGGTAAAAACTATAGCTTTAATATAATGCTTCAGCTTACCAGAGCCCACTTTAAGACTAATAAGAATTGCCAACTTTATATATCCGAATGGCGAGAGACTATATTCTAGAGAGTTATTGCTTCTAACCTAATAAAGACTTGTTTAGAGTGCCTTTAACTACTCTTTAATAAACTTTAGAAAATCTAATATGGCCTTACTAAAACCTACTAAAATAAGAACAGCCTAAGGGACTAGGTTATTTTAGTATGCCGTGGCGTTCCTAAGTGCAACTTGGCGCTATACAAACCTGTGGATATGTTTGAAGGAGTATATACTGAGCTACGCTCCACTATAGGTACTGCGATGCGAATACAAGAATCTTAATAGCTCTATACCAAAAACCCTACCTAAACAAGTATTCCCAACTAATATAATTATAACTAGACTGATCGAACATATAGTGGCCGTGGTAGGGAATATGGAAGAGGGTATAATTAACGTCAACTATAAGGCAACCGTGGAGGTCCTTATAGAGGTTTATTTTAAAGTGATCGCCAGAAGAAGTGCTATGTTTATAAAAAGCCAAAGTACTGGTTAACTAGACACTCCCTTAATAAGCGAAAAGAGGCATATAATAAGTTCCGTTAAAGTGTAAGAAACGTCGGAAATTGTAAGGTTACTATAGCCTACTTCTAAAGCTTCCTAGTTTAATACGAAGGCGTAGAAGACCTTAAGGGTAAGGTTAATAAGGTCGAACAGCTCCTTATAGATATGGAAATTAAGGACTACTCTCCTAACCAATACTTTACTGAGTATGGTGAGGTAAATGGTATATAAACTGTTAGTGTTCTTAATGACTAATCTATACTCCATTTTATTACGAAGTTAGATATCTTTAATGAGCTAAAGGAGAGCTCCGCGTTTTCCTTTAATAATAGATACTCGGCGAATGTCTTCTATAGTATTATGCCGGATACTGGAGCCGCAGGAGTATCTACAGTAGGAGAACCTTAAGTTTAAGCCCTTTAGCAGCTTAATAGCTCTGTTTAGATTAACCAATTAACGGCAGGCCAACATACAATTCGCTTTGGTAAAGGTACTGTAATCTCTCTTGGTATAATTAGGGTCTAAACCCCCTTAGAATATATCACTTTCCATATTATTCCTATAAACACTCCGTTTCTATTTTGCATTAAAGATATGGATAAGTTAGGCGTTAGGCTTGACAACCTTAAAAATATACTTATTTAGGGAGACAATCGGGTGCCTATTATGCGCAAATAGGGTTACCCCTAGTTACTCCTTTATTAACTAGAAAAGAGTGTTGCTTAAAGCCACTTAACTAAGTTGGAATTACGCCAACTGCACCATTGTTTTGGCCACCTATCTGTTTATTAATTACTTAGGGTTCTTTAGCAAGCAGGCCATAAAGTTAAGGTTAAGGCAATTAAGCATCTTATAAAGTACTGCTATTACTGCTAAATAAACCAGAAGTCCCCTAGCCGATTTAAGTTCACCCTTAAAGATAACTACAACTTTAACTTCTATATTATCGTCGACGTTATGTATTTTAGCGGCAAGCTAGTACTCCAAGTTGTTAACTTCTTAACCTCCTTCTAAGCCGCACAATTCTTGAAGGATATGTCAGCTAGGAACGCATAGGATACCCTTTAGTTATGCTAGATTAATATCTACCTAGGACCCCCTAATTAAATTATCTATAACATAGAAAAGAACTTCTTATCTACAGAGTTTCAATAATAGATAAAGGCAATGGCAATTAAGGTTAAGGAAGTCCCTATTAAGGCATATAATAGTATTGGAAAAGTGGAGCGATATTACGCGCTATTACGCCGCGTATATAAGATTATCTCTTTAGAACTAGAGGATGCTAGCGAAGAACTTACCTTACAAATAGCTGTTAAAGCTATTAATAATTCTGCTGGCCTAGATAGACTTATACCTATATTGCTAGTCTTTGGCGCCTACCCTTAAATAACTAACGATTCTCCACTATCTCCCTCTGTTGTGCAACAAGCTAAGGCTATTCGCAAGGCAATAAAGGAGGTATAATGTCTCTACGCCACATGCCAAGTCAACGACGTACTAGGAATGAGAAATAGCCTAAATACCTTAACTACACTTAATCTGCCACTTTAGTCTGAGGTACGCGTATAGCGTAAAAAGGGAGGATGGTCAGGCCCACATTAACTTATTACAATTAATGGCTAGACTTGTACTATTTAGATACCTTACGGACCCACTTAATTCCGTTTAACTGTTATTAAGCCTTACTACAAAGATAATAGTTCTGAGCCTTTGTAGGATGCCCTAGAAGATGCCCTAGAGGAGAACTATAATTAATATGCTCTAGAAGGCGACTACGATCCTAATATAATATTAGTAGATGCGCCACAACTATGACGCGGTAGAGGTCGCCTAAAGGGATTACAAAATTGCTAATATCTTGTTAATTTTAAAGAGCAATTTATTGCCGCTATTAAAAATAGAGTCGAGTTATTGATGGCCTTTATAACAGCTAAGGAGAAGGATGACTTTAAACTCGCAAAACAGCTCCAAAAGGAAGGTTGTATTATAACTCTAGGAGCTTCTTTCTAAGTATCTAATAAGCAGGAGATCGAGGGTCTTATTGCAAGAGGAGTCTTTAAATTTAAGAAGTATAACCCTACTAAGTTTGATAGAGTTCGTATCTTTAAGTTAAGAATGGTTAATGAAATTAAGGGTAAAGTTACTAACGCCCTATTTGAGAAATCAAGGCTTATCATCCAAGGCTACAACGACGATGGTAAGGAGGTAATTCTTACACAGTCTCCTATAATTCAACGAGCTAGTTAGCGAGTTATTATTGCGCTAGCTCCCTCCTTAATAAAGAATGGAATGGCGGTTTATTTGCGAGATATCACTTAAGCCTACACCCAATTAGAGACGCACCTTTAGCGCTTAATATTAGTATACCTTCCAGAGTAAATTCGCTACTAGTATCCTGAAGATACGATTATGGTTGTGCTTAAGCCATTATATAGGATTGCAGAGGCAGGAACTTACTGGTGGGCTACTTATAGCAAGTACTATAAAGAGAAGCTTTTAATGACTACTTTTATATTTGATCCCTACTTCCTTATTATAACTACGGGAACTCCATTTGGAATTGTTGGCATGTAAACTAACAATATAATTATCTTGGGAGACGACCAATTCTCAGCTCTTAAAGAAGATAAGCTAGTGAAGGCAAATCTTATAGTAAAGCCAAAGGAAAAGCTTAGTTTAATAATACTATTACTCTTTAACGGATGCATCCTCTCCCTAAACGAGGATTCTATTGCTCTGCGCCAAAAGGGTTAAGGTAAGAAGATTGACGTTATTAACGCTAATTCTCTAAAGCAAGGATACGTGGAGCAACGCGCTTATAGAGCTTATGTTGCTTCTATCTGTTAACCCGAGGCTTTATTTAATCTCTCTATTGCCGCCTAACACTAGGAACCAACTAAGGACGACGTTCTTGCCCTAAATAAACGCCTTTCCTAGTAAATAAACCATCTCGACCGGGGCCTATACTACGTGCCTATTAATCTTCCTACCGCTAAGCTCTTTGTGTTTGTTAATGGATCGTTCGCAAATAATAAAGATTTTAGCTCCCAGCTAGGATATGAGATTATTATTACAAACGAGTTTACTAGAGAGAATGACTTTATAATCTATGGCAACCTTATCTATTGGAGCTTAACTAAGAGCAAGCGCATCACCCGAAGTGTTTTGGCGTCAGAGATATATAGAATAGTTGGCGGAGTTAATATAGCAATTGCAATTGGAACTACCCTAAAGATAATTATAGATTGACTCGAACTTCCTATTATCCCTATAATTATATGCACCGATTTATACTCCCT
>Ga0307507_10002324_pt1 | contig 40374 bp, 16 predicted proteins | sample 7_EM_MG_FD_207223 | JGI IMG/M metagenome (GOLD analysis project Ga0307507, IMG submission 207223) | Populus trichocarpa ectomycorrhiza microbial communities from riparian zone in the Pacific Northwest, United States - 7_EM | ecosystem: Host-associated > Plants > Roots > Unclassified | place...
TAGCATCTTCCTCGTGTATATAAAGATCCTCGAGAGCCACCTTTAATAGACAGATCACTCGTACAATTCTGTGTCTCTACCTATCAACCAGCTTAAGTCATTTGTCGTGATACCTGCCTGGCTGAAAGAAAGCAAACGACCTCCAACAACTAGTTACAACAGACAACTCCCACAGTACCACAAGCTTATAGATAGGCCAGGCACACGGCAGGGACCTAAAAGAACTAGATATAAGGCAACAAGCCAGAAATAAGGCAGGTCCTGGGGCCAGACATAAGGCTGATACTGGATAGATAATTACTAAAACAGTATGGAATAATCTAAGCAGTACTACAACTTAGCTAGATACTAAATAGACAGTTACTAAATGATACTTAATTAAGAAACCACGTCACCATTAGTGAACGAACACCGTTCAAAATTAAATGTGAAATTTGCTTATAAGCAAAGCACATCAAACGTCTACCTCGGGTTCCACCCCAAGCGTCCTCCTCAGTTACAGCTCAAATGCTACCCCGAGCGTCTCCTCGGTTACAGCTCAAATGCTACCCCAAGCGTCTCTTCGGTTACAGTTCAAATAACTACCTCAAGTACCACCTCGACTACAGATCAAATAACTACCTCGGGTTCCGCCCCGAGCGTCCTCCTCAGTTACAGCTCAAATGTTACCCCGAGCGTCTCTTCGGTCACAGATCAAATAACTACCTCAAGTTCCACCTCGACCACCTATCAAACATCTACCTTGACTACAGCTCAAATGACTACCTCGACTACAGATCAAAAAGATCTACCTCGATTACAGATCAAATAACTACCTCGAGCACAGATAAAATAACTGCCTCAAATGCAGATCAAATCACTACACCACAAAGACTTCAAGACGATATCTCAGATACAATTGAAGTAGTCCCTATCTAGCCTACATTGGCACCAGTTGCGACGACCGCAACGTCACCAAATATGACGTCTACAACGTCACCAGAAGCCCTACGAGCAACATAGCCAACGGCCTCACTATTACCCTACCCTGTACCACTCCTAATATTATATCTAAATTTCCTCTTTTGGTACAGTTTTTACCTTCATTTATTTTCTGCAGCTTTGACTACACCGTCAAATCTAGGGGTGTGTGTAACCAACTACGGTACCCTGCCAAACTACTACTGTTTTACCTGCGTATCGCCTGCGTATCACTTACGTATTACCCTGTTTTAGCTACACATTAATCTCCCCTTCTGTTTTATTATATACCCCTTCCTCATGTATATATAGACACTTTTAGCTACATTTACAATCAAGTCGTTCACTCAATTCTCCCGCACTGCAAAGCTTACATATAAGCTTTGCAGTATATAGGAATTAACCAAGCAACTTTATTCTAAATCTATAGAAATCAGGTAGTATATATATATAAAAGGTGTAGACAACAAAGGGGTAATTGACTAAGTTAGTAAGCAAGTCAAGGTAATACATTAGTGAAACAGTGGTGGTTTAGCAGGGTACCATAGTCGGTTACACACCCCCCCAGATTTAACAGTGTAGTCAAAGCTGTAGAAAATAAATAAAGGTAAAAACTATACCAAAAAAGGAAATTTAGATATAATATTAGGAGTAGTATAGGGTAGGGTAACGGTGCTATACACTTGACGTTGAATTCGTTTTGATCCTTCTAATAGGATAAGGTCGGCTAAAGGTTTAGCCAAGATTTCGTTAGCACGTAGAGCTATATTAGTAGCTCTATTGGACAGTTCTGGTAAACTGCTTAGTTAAATTGGAATTGCTTCAATTGTATCTAAGATATTATCTTAAAGTCCTTATAGTAAGGTGTTTAATTCTGGTAAATTTGGGGATACCGTTCTGCCAGGAGTTGGTAACTATTTAATATCCTTTATAGGAGGTTCTACTAAATCATTTAATTTAGGCGTGGTGATTTAATCTGCATTTAAGGCAGTTATTTAATATATACTCAAGGTAGATCTTTTTAATCTATGCTCGGGGTAGACGCTTGGGGTAGTTATTTAATCTATAGTTAGGGTGGAACTTAAGGTAGTTATTTAATCTATAACCAAGGAAGACGCTTAGGGTAGCATTTAAGCTATGACTAAGGAAGACATTTAATGTGCTTTACTTATGAGCAAACTTTATATTTAATTTTAAACGGTGCTTATTTACTAATAGTGATATAGTTTCTTAATTGAATATTATTTAGTAATTATCCATTTAGTATCTAGCTAAGTTATAGTACTGCTTAGATTATTCTATACTATTTTAGTAATTATCTATTTAGTATTAGCCTTGTATTTAGCCCTAGAACCTATCTTATTTCTAGCTTGTTGCCTTATATCTAGATCTCTTAGGTCCCTGCCGTATATCTAGCCTATCTATAAGCTTATGGTTATCTATTGTAACTAGTTATAGGAAGTCATTTGCTTTTAATTTAAAAGGGTTAAGAAGGGTCCAGTTAGCGTCTTAGCAAAACCTTATTTTAACGTTCTAATTTGATTCGTTGGTTTACTCGTTATTAAGTTATACGGTTAGGTTTGTACGCTTGGTTTAATCATTGGTGCCTCCCTAGGAGGCCTTAATTTAATTTAATTCGATTTGGCAATAGGCCTATATTAAGGCTCTAGTTTGATTTGATCGACCCAGTCGAATTGATCTGGTGTTCGCTAGCTGGTCGTTCAAACAGTTGTCTAGTTGCGACGGTCCTTTACTAGCTGCCGTTGGTCTAGTGCCTTCCTTGTGTCTATCCAATATCCTTGTCTCTCACCATCAGTATATCCAGGCTAGCTTATGCATCTGACTTTTACTAGCTTCGTGCTCTGGCGTTTTGCTCAGGTTTCGTGCTCTTTTGGCTCCGTGCTTCTAGCATCTCGCTCTGGCTCCGTGCCCAGGTTATCGCGCTAGCTGGGCTCTCACTTGGACGCCATATAAGGTCGTTACGCTATGGTGGGGTAGGTCGATTTTGTTAAATGGTTGTGTATCTGGGTTAAAGGAGGTCGTTTGGTATTTAAAGAAGCTCGAGACACTTGCAAAGGTGGAAGAAGTAGTAAATTAATTGCTTAATAGATGCAATAGGTAGTGCGATCCAACTAATTAGTTAGCAGGTAGTGCGATCCGGGAGTGCAAGCCAGGCTCATAACTGTAAGTTTTGCAGTGCGGGAGAATTGAGTGAACGACTTAATTGTAAATATAGCTAAAAGTGTCTATATATACACGAGGAAGGGGTATACAATAAAACAAAAGGGGAGATTAATGCGTAGCTAAAACAGGGTAATACGTAAGTAATATGTAGGCGATATGCAGGTAAAACAGTAGTAATTTGGCAGGGTACCGTAGTCAGTTACATTATATACTATATGGCTATTATAAAGGAGAACTAGAGGTTTAACGTCTTTTTAGCTTGTATATATGGCTTAAAGGACCGCTTCTTATATACCCCTTTTATTAATCCTAAGAAATAGGTAGACTTTTAGTTCTTACGTCTTTTAGCGTATCTATAAGCAGAGCTCTTTTGCTAAAACTCTATTAAATAGGTAAAAACCACTAAGAACCTCTTTACTAAAACCCACTGCGTAAAGCAACTGCTTAATACTATAAAGCTTATAGAAGATCGCGTAGTTAGTAGTAGCAAACTCCTATACTTAAAGCGCGGTTATAGTATAGACTTTATAGAGTTAGGTTTAGGAAATAGAACCTAAAAAGGGCGACGATTTCTTAAGCAAACTTCTAGGGAGACTGTCACGGCACTGACCTGACGCGTTGTTATGGCTACGCGTATGCATGAGCACGGACCTGACCCCTAAGCAACACGTATATATACCTGCCTCGTCTCCTGTACATAGATCCTCACACAACATTGTTTGTCAATGTTATACAGTCACCTCGTACCTTGACCCTCCGCACGTACTGTGATAGAGACTACTTAATAGCCAAATAGCTTAGAGGACCCCCTAAACGCTAGTACTACGTACGCAAGTTAAAAGAGGCCTATAGGTAGCTACTATAAAGAATACTAAAAGTAAGCTAGTAAAGATAAGTTAGGCCAGCCTTTAGAAAACCTAAAGCTCTAGTAGTATATCTCTTTTAATTGCAACTAGGGCCTAATATAGAGAGGGAGAAGAAACGCATTATAGTATATATTGCAATAGATACGCCCTATGGTAAAGTCCGCCTATATTACTTATATAATAATAAGTGCTAAATTAACCTTATTAATTTAGACGTTGTCTATAGGTTTAACCTACCTATACGCTATATGCTATATTTACGTAAACCTATTACACGTTTTCTTAATAGTAACCAGATAATAATCTAGGAGGCTTATAATCTAATGGTTACTACTAGCGACTCCTAGGGTACCCCTTATACTATTAGCCCTCAGACCCTTTAGGGTGGCTTATTTAATAGTTATAATATAGTTTTTAGATAGGATTGGCTCGCGGAAGTAGATCTATTAATTAGCTTTTATTTTAGATAATTTATCTAAAATACTTTAGATCTAGACTCCTTTAAATAGTTACCCTTAATACACTCCTAATAGATATCAAAACTAATAAAATAGTCTATTTACTATAGCTAGAAGACTTATTTTTTACGCTAGTTATAAATATAACAGAGGACCTATTTGTTACGGACCTTATATCAGCAGTAGTACAACTACTTAGGATGGATATAAACGATCTAGTGGATATAGCGCGGGAGGCACTGGAGCCGATCAAACTATGGGATAAGGGGTAGCCAAGTTATATGTTATGTTACGTAACTAGTTTAGAACGTGGGAACGTGGGAACGTGGAAATATGGGACATACTGACGTACTAACGTACTAATATACTCAGTATGTTTCTTAGGCGCAGTATTATATATTTAAAGGACCACTGTCCCTACCTAGATAGTTCTCTCCTTTATAGTAAATCTTAGAATATAATTAGAGTTAATCTGTTAGGCAACCACTCCACTAGTTGTTATTATATTGTTAACTTCTTGTTTACTTACATACCTAGCCTATTAGTAAGTCTACCGTAGTATTTCCTATAATGCTTTGTTACATATTCACTACCTAGTTACAGTATTAATAAAGTTGAATAATATGCCACTAAAAGCACTAGTTACGATGCTATCCCTGACAGCAACTACCTTAAGGGCTAGCAAAGACACTAGCATAGCAGATATAGCTTTATAGCTAGTTACAGTAGGTTAGTTACAGGAAATGGTTAATTAATTAATAGATAATAATCAAATACTTAAAGACAGAATTAATGGAATTAGAGCAGTGAAGGTTAAGTTACTATTAGTTAAATAATTCTTAGGAGAGAAGTTAAAGCTTAAAGGATTTCTTATATAAATGCGGTTTAAGGTACTATAAGAGGGAGCAAAGTTAGCTACGCTAATAGACTAAGTGGTCTATATAGGACTGTTCTTGTTAGGAAGAGCGTTGGAATGGTTTAAACTATACCTTACTAATATATAGGAAAAAGGAGACTAAACTACTAACTTAAAAGTCAAGTTTATATATATTATTTATTGCTTAACGTCCGATTCAGATCCCTATTGGGCCCACGCGGACTACTCCTTATTTATATGTAGGGAGAAAACTCTATTTAAGAAAACCCCATAATCCATCTCCCCGCCTTTTGGGACTTGCCTACTTAGCGCCTACGAGTTACCGGTAGTACTCTTCTACCTTACTTTTTGACCTTCTTAGGAACCACTGCTGCCGTAACAAGCCTATAGACGCGCTAGTATCGCAAACTTTACTCTACTACTGTAGAGTTATTAGGGGGCGCCTATAACTCGCCCCTTTGCCCTCTGTTACTATTTCCTTTGTAACCCAGAACTAGTCTAGTACGTTTTGGCTAATAAGCTACTAGGTGACCGCTTTAAGGCCTTTTTATATTAAGAGTAGTGTAGTATAGTTCTTTGTGCTAGCTACTAAGGGCATTGCTTCTCGGTTGGTGTGTAGGGGGCATAACAGTATTATGTGTTTTAGTGTCTGTCTTGGCCAGCCATATTTACATCTTGGGCTACCTACTAGGACACCTACCTAGTAGAGCCAATCTTTTAGTCCTATTATTCCTATTCTTAAGAGTGTTGCTATTGTATTTTCTGCCTTTATTAGGCCTTTTTAGAGCCCTTAAGTGTTTACCCCCTATGGCGTTAACTATGCTATAGCTTGGGTTCCTCTTGCCTAAGTTAGCCTCTATACCTTTAACTCCTATACGCCTCTCTAGCGTTGGTCCAACTAGTATTATATTACGGTGGATGGTTTTCTAGCATTCCTTTATGCTCTACTTTGGCTCCTTTCTCTCTCTTACTGTTGTCTTTGCTGGCCTTTTACGCGTCTCCCTTTCTTCTCTATATAGGCCTGGGCCCTAAAGCAGCACCATTCTTCTTCTACTTTTTTTGCCTGTTTCTCCAATATATCTTCCCTACTTTGGGGTTGTTGGTTTATTCTCCTATAGGGCACCCTTAGGTCCCTCCATAGTTTATTTAGGTGTGTCTTAATATACTTTATAATATTAGAGTTGCGTTTATTTTGCGCCCTTTACATTATAGCGGCTTTAATATATAGTTATAGGGGGGGGATATTGGCTTCCTTCTCTAGTAGTGCTATAGCCGTTCGCTTGTACCCGCCTGTTATACTCCAGAGGTAGGCTATTTAGACCTTTTAAAGTGGTTTAAGGAGCGATTTAGGGGGGCCTTTTTTAGTTTCTCTAATAGCCTAAGCACTAGATCTATACGTTATGGTTAGCCAGATAACTGCTGTATATAATAGGCATGACCTCTGGAAGTATAGGCCCTATATAGAATTAACAATCCTAGATAATATAATGTACTATACTTGGCCCTTATAGGCCGCTTACGCCGTATGTGCGCTCCACCGGAGCTTATTATCTACCTATACTCCTAATACCCTTAGGCCCTAAACTAGTTAACCCCTAAAGCCTTAGATATGGATTATATGCTAAAGATCTACAGATTAGTTACGTTTTCTTATAAAGTGAATTAGCTGGTATTTCTCTGGTGAGAATTAGACTCTATATCGTCTTGCCCATTCTATATAGGTGTTATAGGCTTTCTCTAGTGTTCTATAATTCTCTGCGGCTGTTGGCCCGTATATAATTAGGTTTATGTCGTCAACGAAGCCTATCCCCTGGGTCGCCCCTTCCTTAAAGGAGTTAAGTAGGTTACTTATAAAGAAGAAGAAGAGTATAGGCGAGAAGGGTAATCCTTGTAGTATTTCTGTTGCGACTGCAATAGGGGGGCTCTGGTATCCGCTAAAGACTAGTAATATTTCTTTCTGGCCTATAAACCCTTGGATAAATTGTATAATCTATTCTGGGAAGCCCTTTGCCCTAAGGATATATAGGAGACGCTCGTGGGGCACGTTATTGTAGGCGCCACTAATATCTAGGCTAAGCATTAATACTACAAAGTCCCTTCGCATCGCCCATGCAGATTTAATGGTGGCAGTAAGTAGCGTAAGTACTAATAGTATTGAGCGGTTCTTTCTTGCCCCCATTTAGCTTTATGGTAGTAGGGCGTATTCCTCAGCCATATCTACCATGCGGTCCGCTATTACCCTTTCTAAGATCTTGCTAAGGGTGTTTTTTAAGGCAATAGGGCGGTAGCTTCCTGGGACTAAGTAATCTGCTTTACCTTCTTTTCACAGGACAACCATCGTCATGGATCTTCCAAGTCGTGGGTAGTAGCCTATGGCAAAGCATGCTCTGGCTATATCTGCAAGCTAGGGTGCTATAAGTGGTCCACAGGTCTTTAAGGCCTTATTTAGAATCCCATCTGGTCCTAGTGCTATATTATTTAAAAGGCGGCTAATAGTTCTAGCCATTTCCTCTGTTATCATATCGCTGTCGACCCGCAGGCAAGTCAAAGTGAAGTTTATATTCTTAAGTTAGGGAGGATTTGCGGAACGACTTATATAGATATTTAGAGACCCTAAAGCAACAACTACAGCGGAACGAAAGCTTTAAAACATAGTATAAAGAACTTTAGTAATAGAGTATACCATACAGTTTTAAACACTTTTGGTATAGGTTAAATGGAATAACAAGGCGCTTATAGCACAGTATAAACAGGGACTTAAGGCTAAAGTCTAGGACGCAATTATCCTAATAGAAGATGCGGAAACAATAAAAGAACTAATTAATTAAGCAATTAAGATTAATAATAGAATTTATTAAAGGGAACAATCTAAGAAGGGATTAAACAGAGTTCTATAGTTATATAAGGCGCAGAGTACGCATTGACCTAGTTAAAGCTAGAAACTATAGAACAGTAGGCCAGAGCTAATAGACCTAAGCGGTATTAAAGAATCTAGAAGATAGAGTAAGAAACCATAGAAACCCAGAGGTTAGGGATTAAGTAATTATAGGACTAAGAAGCAGAGGCCAAACCAGGGATCTTAGCAGCAGAAGATATTTAGGCGGACTCTATAGTAAAATTAGTGGTTTAGAGATGGAGCTTATATAAATTGCGGAAAATAAGGTTATTTTACCAGAGACTGTAGAGGTGGTTAGAGTAACCACGCGGTAAAGGGCACAAGGTTATTAGAGTACGATAATGCGGATATAAGTGTATTGCGCGGGACTAAGGAGTGTTTGACTAAGCACTTCGCGTTTTATTATAACAACGCATGCTAAATTTATAAAGACGCTAAGATAGCGCAAGCTATTGGCCGTAAGAGCTAGAGTTAAGAGGACTTAAAGGAACCTAAGAGTTAGACAAAGAATAGGATTAACTCTACAAGCTGGATTAAAATGTTATAGTAACATACAGACAAAGATCAGCAACAATGAAAATAGAGTTAGAGTACTTATTAATTAATAGCGATAAGGAAGTAATAGGGACTAACTGGGAGTACCTAAACCTTAATAACGCAATAGAAGTAGAAACTGAGACCACCATAAAACGCGGTTTAGCAATGGGCATTATAACACCGTTAAATACGGTATCTATTACTTTATAAGACGGAAGGAGTAATATCTAAAGAAGATTAAGCAAGCAGACGACTGCTAGTGCTAGCTTACTACTTAATAAAGGCAAAAGGCCATAGGCTTAAGATTCTTAAGAAGGGATGCGAGACGCTTAAGACTCTTAAAACGAGATAAGACATACCCAAGGACCTACAACGGACGACAACCAATGGGGAAGGGCAGCAGCTCAGTTTAAAGATAAATAAATAAGCACGGGACGTAAATTCCCTGGGAACTAAGATTTTGAAGAATAAATAAGGCCCATAGCAATTCTAGGCAAATATAGTGTTTAGTCTGAAGGTTAAAAAGTTAACACAGTAATTAAGAAGCAGGAAGACTTTAAGGATCCTTTTAAAAGACGATAACCAAAAGAGAGCATAGAGGAATTTAGACAAAGAATCCTTAATTAGTAGAACTAAAAGCTAGACTAGAGATCAGCTAAGCTAGGACGTACTAAGGACAGAGCACCGGTACGGAAAACTATAAATAGGCTAGGGGTAGGCATACCTAAAGCAAAGTGGCTAGAGGACCTAGAATAAGAAGAGGATCTAGGAATCCTAACATAATTTGCGGAATAATATACCAGAGGTTGCAATAATACAGCAATAAAGAGATACTTCCTTATGGACAGATTATATATACTTATAGAGCTATACCAACGATGGTATAAACAAAGAGGAAATAATAAGTAGGAAGATTTCTGTATGTAGCTGGATAAAAGAGTTATCCTAGATTAGCTAATCACTAAAAAGCAAATAAGCTATATAAAAGGAGCGTTAGTAATAATGTCCAAAAACCTAGAAAGCCAAGCTACAGACTAGAGAGAAATAATATAAGTATCGGTACTAGCAAACGAGGTAGCAATATTCAAGATAACACGGGAAAGGTTTAAACTTAAGGACAAAGATAAGTTAAGAGTTAACCTAAGACACCTAGCGCATTATATATTGGCATGGATTGCATATATGGATAATATATACAATATATATAGAGTACTAAAGGATAAATATTGCAAATACCCTATAAGGATGTACTGGTTAACAGTAAAAGGTGATTTAGAGATGCTAAGTATATGCATAGTTAGCACCCAGTTAAAGTCTAGGAGTTAGGAGACTTAATACTTTAACCTAAAAGATTCCTTACGAAAGAATGCCTAGATGGACGACAGTGGTGGGAGTGCCCAGAGAACACTTATCTATAGCACGTTAAAGAAAAGAAGCGAACTAAGTATTAGCCTAAGAAGGACTAAGTATAGTTAAGATTAAATAGCTAATAGTTAGTGTCGGTATCACCCGGGGGGTACTGCAATTGCAATATAAGGTAACTGGTTCTTGGTTTATTCGTGTCTTCTTTTTAGTCTACCAAAAGAGAAAGAAAGGGGTAGTAAAGGTCGGGCTATCTATCGGGCCGTAGGTAGTCAGGTGACCTACGCTACGCTATGCGGCCCCTGCCGTATACGCTCTGCGCCATCCATCTAGTAATATAATATACAACCTCTACTCGTACAGACAGTTAGAAAAAGCAGAGGCCCATAAGACTAAAGGGAGCTAGTAGTAGAGCCTTAGACCCTTAAAGGAATTATAGGATAACACCTAAACTTAAGAGTTAATTAGCAAGATTAAAAGTTCGAAGCATTAGTAGATAGTAGAGCAATAAGGAACCACATATCACCAGTAGTAGTTAAAAGGATGGGGTTACTATACAGATAGAAGGAACACCTATACCTATTAATAACAATTTTAGAAGATCCGATAGCCTATAGAGAAGGCATTATTAATCTTAAAACCGGACCTATTTAGTTAACTATTAAAGGGAGACAAGTCTAAGTGTCTTTTAATATCTTACCATTAGGAAAAGACGAGGCAATACTAGGAATACCTTGGTTATAGGAATATAATCCAAAGATCGATTGGATTATAGATTAAGTTAATATTAGAGATACTTAACAACGCAAAACGCGATAACAGACTAAGATGATATAGTACTAAGTTGGAGCGATATATAAAGAGACCAAGCGAAGCTTAAGTTATATACTAAAGAGATACTATAAGTACGGCAAAAAACTATAGAGCCTAGAAAGTAAAAAGCTATTAGAGTATGTAGTATAGGACTATAAGATAGAATTGGAGCCAGGAACTAGTCTAAAGTTCTTTCCAATCTATAAGCTTACTAAAACCAAATTAGTGGCACTTAAGGAGTTCGTCTAGGAGAACTTACGGAAGGGATATATTAGACCATTGCAGTTATTAGCAGAATATCCAGTGTTATTTATCCTAAAGAAAAATGGAAAACTTAGGATATGCATTAACTATAGATAGTTAAACAGCATTACCAGAAAGGATAGGTATTCTTTACCCTTAATTAGCGAAATCCAGGACAGGATAGGCAATGTGTAAATCTTCACAAAGATAGATCTAAAATGGATGTACCATTAGATTAGGATTAAGGAAGGCGATAAATAGAAGGCAGCCTTTAGGTTAAAGGAAGGACTATATAAGCCATTGGTAATGCAGTTCGGGCTTACTAACGTACTAGCAATATTTTAGAAACGAATTAATAGTGTATTAGGAGAACACCTAGATGAATTTGTTCTGGTATACCTTAATAATATTATTATCTACTTAATAAGTGAGGAAGAACACGGAGAACACGTTAAATAGGTCTTAAGGAGACTATAGGAAGAATAAATGCCAGTAGTAATTAAGAAATGCGAGTTCTTTACCAGGAAGACCGATTTTGTAGGATTTATTATTAAACTAGGAAAAATCAGCATGGACCTAAAGAAAATTAAAGCTATAGTAAATTGGCAAGAACTAGAGAATATTACGCAACTAAGGTCGTTTTTAGGGTTTTGCAATTACTATAGGAGGTTTATAGCACAGTGGTTAAAGAGTATTAAGCCATTTACGAGACTAACAAAAAAAGAGGAACTATAGGTGTGGAAAGAGGAGCAAAAGAAGTTATTTAAAGAACTTAAAAAGTTATTTACCTAGGAACCAATTCTTAAGATCTACTAACCAAAGCTAGAAACGGTTGTGGAAATAGACGTATTAGACTTTATACTAGGAGTATACTTGCTATAAAAGCATCAGAACACATGGCATCTAGTAGTATACTATAGTTGGAAGATAACACCATTAGAGTTAAACTATGACATCTACAATAAGGAGTTATTAGGTATAGTTATAGCACTTAGGGAATAGAGAGCATTCTTGCAAGGCATAGAGAAACCATTTATGGTTAAAACGGACTATAAGAACCTAATGGGGTTCCTAATAACAAAAGAACTTAACCAGAGACAAGTTAGATGGGCGGAAATACTTATAGAATACTATTTTAAAATTTAGTATACTAAGGGAATAGACAACGCAAGAGCAGACGCACTTAGTAGGAAGGCTGAATTATAAAATGATAAAAAGCTATTAGGGGCTTTGTTGCGAAAAGATAAAAACGGATTAATTAGGTATAATTATCCTAAGATTATAGCAACTAGGGAAGAGCAGACCTATAAAGCACTAGAGAGTATATAGTCTTAAAAGATCCAAGAAGCATAGAATAAGGATTTAGACTTAAAGTAGTACAAAAACCAAGAAGCTATATACATACTAAGGAATATCGCAAAAGAGTTTATTAAGGAGTTCTATAAGGGAATGACATAGGGATATAACGGAGCTATAGGCTTAGTGTTAAGACTTTAAGAGGAGTACATTATTTAAGGAATCTAGGGACTAGTAAGATAAGTTATAAAGGAATATTTAGATTGCTAGAGAAATAAACCAATAAGGCATAAGCCGTATAGAGGGCTACAACCTATTGAAATACTAGAAAGACCATGGGGGGTTATATTATAGGACTTTATTATTAAGTTGCTAAAATTAAGAGATCCTATTACTAAATAGAATTATAATGTGATCTTAGTGATAGTAAACAAGTTAACTAAGTGGGGTTACTTTATAGCATATATAGAAGAAATATCTGCAGAAAATATAGCTAAAATCTATATTAAGGAAGTGTTTGTAAGACATAGAGTACTAAGCAAAATTATATTAGATAGGGATCTAAGATTCGTAGCAGTATTTTAGAAAGTATTCTTAGCAGAACAAGGGGTTTAAGCAGCGATATTAACTGCGTATTACCTATAGACAGACGGTTAAACGGAAAGATTAAATTAGACACTAGAACAGTATCTAAGATACTATATTAATTACGTATAAAATAATTAGGTATTATTATTACTAGTCTAATAGTTTATTTTATTTTACCTTTTCTAAGATTCGCCAATTATAATAGGGCTCTTTGGGTTTAATATTAGCAGGAATTATCTAATTAATAACATATAAACTTACAGCTGGTTTAGTTCCATTTTCTTGTATATTTTCAACAGATAGGAGCTGTCTGTCTGCCGTCTATCTGCAGAGTTGCACATTTCTTTAATTGGCGTTTGGTGCATAGTATATTCTTAAGAGAAGAGTTGTCTAGAGCAGCATATATCAGTTCATCCACTTAATTTAATAAGTGTTAAGCATAAGAGGAGAAAAATTATTGGAAGAGAATAGTAAGGTGCCTTTAAAGGAAGCTAAGTGGGTGTAAGGTGTAACTAAAACCTAGGGTTCAGCAAATAAGGATAATTAGCTGTTAATTCAGGTTGGATTTAGCCTATTACCCTATCCTTGTTCCTATTTCAGTTATACTACCCCCTACCCTTATTACCTATACCTACCTTATATATAAATAGTTTCTTTTCTTTATAGTTTAAATAGATAGAGTCTTTATTCTTTTCTTACAATTGATACACGGACTACCAATTAATATTAGCAGTTAGTGCTAGCCGCTATAGTTCCTCCATTACAGTTTATCCTTTAATCTATATAATATTAAATATTAAACATTAATTATAGATATAACTAAATATTCTAAAGCACTAAACTAGCCTTAGCTGTAAAAAGAATTAGAATTAGAGCTGGAGCCTATTAACTTTAATACCAGATATATTAATTTCTTCGCTAGCTTATCGCCTGCCGCTGTCCAAACTACTTAGAGACCCTTCTCCATCTAGGAATAGCCATGGCTTGTTTATTCTGTCTTCCTCTAATAGCGGCTTCCCCATATTAGGATACAGCCAGAGCATCCTTAATTTCTTAAATACCTTCCCCCTCTTTATATAAGCTTGCGTTAGAATTTCTACCTAAGCCTCTCCCCATTACTTGTTACTCATTTCGACTATTTCTAATTTAGTCAACCAGTTAACAAGCGGCATTTCGTTAGTATAAGGGTTTTTAGTCTTTTCCTTGTAGAACTTGGTTCTAATATAGGTATCTGGCTTTTGCTTACTATTATTACGGGATTATAGGACCTATATACATGGGCTAAGCTTCTTAATAATATTGGTTTGTTTTCTTTTACTATTCCCATTATTTATATACACCTTACACCATTTCTTGTTAAACTTAGAGTATTTCTCTTCCATGCTCTAAAGCTTATTAGCGCCTCCTGGCGCAAGTTAGTAGCCACTAATTACTTAGTAAAATGGACGGTTTTCTATGCCCGCATTGACAATAAAGCGACTTTACTGTTTGTTTTTACAAGGTCTTATAGTCTCTAGAATGCCAAATTCTGTCCTTCTGTCCTTATATAAAGGCATCTTAATATAACCGTTATTTAATTAAGAGTCTAGATTATTAAGGTCTATATTAGACTCCACAGGTTCAAATGCCTCTAGTACACATTCTAGAGCAGTAGAGGCTGTAGCTAATAGCCTTGCGGGGATATAGAGTGTGGGGATATAGGGTATGGCTAATTGCCTTATAGTGGGCTCTGGGGCGTCCTGTCTAGGTTCTTTATTAGAAACAAATAGTGGTTTATTAGCATCACTTTTATTAATAGAACTACTAACTCTAGCTAAACTTGCTGCTTTAGCAGGGAAGCTACTCCTTATAGGTGATTTAGTAGAGCTTACTTTAGCATTGCTTACTCTGGGGTTAATACCTGTAGAGGGTTTAGCAGAGCTTGTTACATTAGTAGCAGTAGAGCCAATCTTTATAGACAGCCCAGCACCGCTGGCGCTGCTTAATTGTTTGGCTAAATCGCCCTCTATAGGGTTTAGTAGCCTTAAGCTCTCTTAAGCTATGGCGCCTATAGAGAGTACTAGCTTCTTTCCAGGAATCTAAGTGCTTATATTATTAATACCTCCTAATAACAGTATCGCTTTAATCCTAAGTGTAAGTTAATCTCTCTTCTGTTCTTAGATGTCCTTATTAGGTATCTCTAAGATATTAAGAATTTCTTTTATAGATTAAATTGGTATTTTATAATTAGTTAAAACTAGGTTAAGCTCTTTATTAACTCTTACAAGCTCTATGTTTTTCTATTTAGCTACTTTAATTACTTTCCCTAGAGACATATCTCTTACTACGGACTTCTTTTAGCGGGCTAAGTTAAAAAATTCCTATACTTATGGTCTAACATCGTTCCATACCGCCATTTGCTTAGGCATTGGACCTTTTAGGGCCTCTAAATAGGCCAAATAGGCAGCAGTAGCATTTAGTAATTCATTAATTAACTGCTTAATTTTAATCTTAATATAGCTTAGTGTTATAAACTTATAATTAATACCTACTTTCTTTTGTGACTTAATAAATACAACTAACCCCTCTGCAAGTTTTTTAATGCTTTTCTCTCTTGCAACTATTTCTTCCTTAAGAGTATCAATCTTGTTAAGCTGGTTTTTAAACGCTTAAATATTATCTAGTATTATTTTTTAAGGGAAATACTGATGGCGGTCTGGTCGCTTATATATTTTTTTTAATTTTATAAACTTAGCCCAGACTTCCTATTAAAACTTCTTTACTATATCCTTATCATTTTTATCTAATATTTTATTCTTTACTGCAGCCTCTTTAGCTTCTAGGTAGACTACATTAAACTTAGAAGAGATAGCTTAAGATAGCTTAGAATTATAATTGCTGTTAAATTTCTCGATTTCCGCATCCAGTTTATTTATCGCTTTTTTATAGGTTAATAAAATGCCTGCATCCCACCACCATCTAACAAAGGGAAAGGCTTTATAATATACTTTTTTTATCTCTTCTAGTACCTTGCTAAGCCCTTTTTCTTAATCTTATAACATTTATACTACCCCTTTAAGCTAAAGTACTACCCTATCCTTATCTAGGGAGTAGTGTTTTTTAGTTAGTTTCTAAACTCCAACCTTTTTTATTTTAATATTATCTTCATTATCTAAGGAATTTATCTCTATTTTATTATCCAAGATAACTTATTCTATCTCCTCTTCCTCCTTAGAGTTATTATTCACTACCAAAACTTTAGGTTGCTGATAATCCGAATATATTCTAAATAGCTTAATAGTATTCTCTAATTTTAATCTCAAGTTCGTCTCTAATAGTGCTAGGTTTAGAGACACTGGGCTTAGTGGCTCAGAGTTAGTAGATAGGAGACTTAGGTATAGCATATTACTAATTTACAATAAACCCTAATACTTAACCACAAGTCTGTTAGTCTAAACGTCCGCTATTACAAGTATTCTTCTATGCTAATTAGTAATATTAAAGTTAGGTTAAACAATTAAGAGTAGATAATTAAGCGCAGCTTAAATTAGTAATATTAAAGTTAGGTTAAATAACTAAGAGTAAATAATTAAGCATAGCTCAAATTATATAGTTAGGAGGTTGGTTTAGATAACTAAGAGAGCGAGTTAAGATCTTTTATAGAGCCTCTATAACTACTGTTCCTGTTAGTTACACAAGGGGATATCACGTAGCTACAATTTATAGATAGTATAATAATTGTTCTTCTTGTTTTAATAGGAATAAAAAAAGGGGTAAGGAACTTAAGGTTCCTTACTACACTAGGGCCACATCAACACATAACGGCAACATGCCTCGTTCCCAACACTGGCAACTCTTCTTTTTATAGTTGCCATCTACATATATACAAACAGACAGGATGCGACAATACCAGACAGTATACAACAATACCAAACAATATACGACAATATGCGACAATGCGGCAGTTGGCAGAATTTAGCGGATAATATAAAGACAGGTGGGCCGCTAAGGCGCTAGTAGTAAGCGAGCTAATAGCGATTTTCTATCCTAGGGATAGAAAATCCTAATTGGCTGGTTTAAGTTAGGGTTAATAGAATGTTATACTCCTACTCCCTTTTAACCCAACCTTTAACTTATATATGTAGAGTATTTGTATTAACAAACGTCTCTAGTGCCTTATTTAGGTTCGCCTTTATCATCGCATCTACTAGGTTATCTTAGCCATTAATCTATTAAATCTTAAAGAGTTCTTAACGCTTATAGGATTGCCAAAGTGCTATAATATTGATTATAAGGCGCTTCTTCTTTGTAGTACCAAGCTTAACTAAACACTCGTAGAGGGAATATAAGTCGGTGTATACGATTATAGGGATAATAGGAAGTTCGAGTTAATCTATAATTATCTTTAGGGTAGTTCCAATTGCAATTACTATATTAACTCCGCTAACTATTCCATATATCTCTAACGCCAAAACACTTTAGGTAATGCGCTTACTCTTAGTTAAGCTCCAATAAATAAGGTTGCTATGGATTATAAAGTTATTCTCTCTAGTAAACCCATTTGCGATAATAATCTTATATCCTAGCTAGGAGCTAAAATCTTTGTTATTTGTAAACAATCCATCGACAAATACAAAGAGCTTAGCGGTGGGAAGATTAATAGGTATATAGTGTAGGCCCTAGTTGAGATGGTTTATTTGCCAGGAAAGGCGTTTATTTAGGGCAAGAACGTCGTCTTTAGTTAGTTCCTGGTATTAGGCGGCAATAGAAAGATCAAATAAAGCCTTAGGTTGATAGATAGAAGCAATATAAGCTCCGCAAGCGCATTGCTCCACGTATCCTTGCTTTAGAGAATTAGCGTTAATAACGTCAATCTTCTTGCCTTAACCCTTTTAACGCAGAGCAATAGAATCCTCGTTTAGGGAGAGGATGCATTTATTAAAGAGTAATAGTATTATTAAACTAAGCTTTTCCTTTAGCTTTGCTATAAGATTTACCTTTACTAGCTTGTCTTCTTTAAGAGCTGAGAATTGGTCATCTCCTAAGATAATTATATTATTAGTTTACATGCTAACGATTCCAAATAGAGTTCCCGTAGTTGTAATAAGGAAGTAGGGATTAAATATAAAAGTAGTTATTAAAAGCTTCTCTTTATAGTGCTTGCTATAGGTAGCCCACTAGTAAGTTCCTGCCTCTGCAATCCTATATAATGGCTTAAGTATAACCATAATTATATCTTTAGGATACTAGTGGCGAATTTGCTCTAGAAGGTATACTAATATTAAGCGCTAAAGGTGCGTCTCTAATTGGGTATAGGCTTAAGTAATATCTTATAAATAAACTACTTGTCGATATACATGCTTTAATCAACGGGCACGAATATCACTGTATAATACGTATGCGTTGTTAATTATTGGATGATTGATTGTCTAGAAGTAAGGGGTTGCTCCAAGGTTAGGTTAACTAGCCTCACTTCGCGGTCTCGTGACTACGTCATATAACTAACATTCCAACACTGGAGCAACTCTAAAAAGAAGGCTAATCTATATTCTAAAGCTAAGTTTACTTCTAGACTTATTCGCAGTGTATACGTAATAGCTAGAGATCTAATTAATACGCAATAGCTTCTACGCTCCTTTTACAGGTCCGTAATTGCAAGAAGAATTATTAGGGGTAGCAGGTTAATATATCGCGAGGGCCGCTAAGGCGCTAGTAGTAAGCAAGCTAATAGCGATTTTCCATCCCGGGGATAGAAAATCCTGATTGGCTAGTTAAATTTAGGGTCTATATCATTACAATTAGTTACCTAACGCTAAGCTAAATCTAAGTTCGTTTGTTCAACCCATCCTATAACTTGTAGGTCGATTCGGTTCGTATTAATAAGCCGTTAAAAAGCCGCGCAGGGCTTTCCCTTCGTTATAGCGTTAGCAGGGTTAGCCTCTCCGTTAATCCATTTCACCTTTATAATCTGTCTCCGTTTGTAGGCTTGCTGGAGGCATATTACATTAATTATCAGGCGCTTTTCTTGGGTGGTTCTGAGTCGTACTAAACAGTTATATAAGGACTTGGAATCAGTGCAAAGTATAAGTAGGAGGTTAATTTATAGGATCTTATCTACTGTAGATTTAATCGCAACGCCAATATTAAAGCTGTGGGCCGTACTGTAGAGTTTAGAAGCTAGTACGCTCCAAGTAACTCTTTTGCACTTAACTGAGCTCTAATAGACAATGTTGGCCTTCTTTATAGCATTAGCTAGTACGATAACGTAGCCAATCTGCAAAGAGAGGTCCTTATTGTTAGCAAACAACGCGTCCATAAACACTAGGAGCTATAGGGTTTTAATATCTAACTTAACAAACTTAAGGCCTCTATTGGCGTTCTCAATTTGCCAGTTTAGACGCTTGTTTAACTGTTTTGCGTCTTCCTTATTAGGGTTAATCACCTAGGCGGTAAAGGATAAATTAAATAAGGCTTCTGGCTAGTAAACTGAAGCGATATATGCACCTCTAGCGTGTTAAGCGATATACTAGTCCTTTAGAGTTAAGGTTTTTGTGGCTCCTCTTAATCCTATACTCGTGGCAAGCTTGGTGCTAATCGTACTAAGGTTTATACATTGTCGTTCCTAAGTAAGCGTAATGCTCCTGTTAGTTAGTAGCTAAATAACTCCACCATTAAACTTAATAGGCGTATCGACGGTGAGTTATTCCCGTTCTTTAGCTATAAACTTGGCCTTATGCAGCTCGTTTTACTCTGTGTTTGTAAAGGTCTCATCTGCCAGAAATAGAGTATTGTTGGTTTGTAGGCCTATAATGCTAAAGGGTTCGTTGCTCTGTAGGAGATAGGGGTCGTATATAGACTGGTCTATGTGCAACTATTGGATGTAATATAAGTAATATATCTTAAACCAGTGGTTACCAGCTTCTGGTACTCTGTAGAGTAATTTTACAACCTTTAAAACGGAGGCCTTGTTAATCCCAAGTTGCTTAATTAGCTTATATGGAGGTTGTACATAGAATTCTTAATTTAGTGTAGTGGTTGATTATATATAGGCCTGTAAAATATCTTAGAGGTAAAGTTGTGCCTATAGAAGCTTTATGGCGGCAATATAGAGAATTAGTCGTTAGCTAACTCGTTAAATAGTTAGTAATTAGGTAAGAACCAGTTCCTTTTCTAAGTTATTATAAGCTTGTATAACTAGTTAGGATTTTTTAAAAGCCTTGTTAGTTCCCTTATTCTTAATCTTATCAACAAATCGCGAATTAAAGAGTTGTACGCCTTGTGGTATATCCGTAAGTCTTATAATCTCAAAAACTCCCTTCTTAAGTAGACCAGTAAGCTCCTTCTGTTGGGAGGCGCTGAATTAAGTACTGAATTAACTGTCATCCTATAGGTAGATGGTGATGTTAGCCATGGCCGTAAGTAGAGGGTATTTGCGAGGGCGTCCTCTGCCTTGTTTCAGGGGTTATTGCTAAGCTTTAGCAGGTCTCTCTAAGATAGTCTCAGAAAGGGCTGACCTAAATAGAGGTTTAGGTGGCGATTCTAGTCCAACAATTTGCTTCTGCGATTTAGTTACTTAAAGGTAGGGTTTTACGACCGTAGATTAGAAGGCTATAGGTCCGCTAAACAGTTTAACGGTATATGTTTTACCCTTAATAGTAAGTAAGGTAAATAGCCTATCCTAATAGCCGCTTTGGCTAGTGTTTCCTTCTCTCTAGACTAAAACGGGCGAATTTAGTGGGAGATTATAAATCGCATTAGCATTAGGTCCGTTTCGCATATTTAGCGCGTTAGCGATTTGTTATTTAGCTTGTAGCTTCTATATCTCTACCATAGCCTTTTTAATTGCGGCAGCGCGTTATATAACCATAGGGGATGGTGCATTGGATTTAACTATTTAGGGGTAGGCTCTAAAGACTAGAAGTATAGGAACTAGTCCTCTAGGGCCAGCTAAATCGTTAATTGCTTTAAACGCTATTTGGAGTCCCATCTCCTTGTTAATTTTAGGGATTTTAGTTATAATAATCTAATAGGCTTGGCGTAATAGACTATAGTAGCGCTTTACCATTCCAATAGAGTTATGTGCTTTAACCGGTACTCCCTTTATACTAATTCCCATAATAGTGGCGTATTGCTTGAATTCCTTACTGACGAAGTTCTTTCTGGCGTCGTAGGTAATTAGGTCTAGTGGCCCTAAGTAGGTATTAATCTAGCACATCCATAGAATGTCTTATATGTGTTTGGCGCTAATGTCTTATAGCTATCTGCCGGCTTAGAATCGCGTTCCTTCATCAATAATATGTAGGAGGGGTAATCCGCTAATGTACATAATATTAATAATAATATTGTAGTTAAAATTGACGTTGTCTTATAGGGTAAAGTGGAATCTACCTAGTAATTTGCTAAACTTCTAATAGTAGTGGCAGAACTTGGTTAGTTGCTTAATAGCCATTCTGTCTATTTTATAGCCAGTATGGTAGAGTAGTTTTTGCAATTTCTTAACTAAGGGATGTCCAAATCGACAATATAGGCGCTGTAGCTCTATATCTGTTAAGTAGCAGGGGTTTGCGTTAAAGGATTTAGACAGATATAACTATAGTAATAAGCTCTATAAGAGAAACGGGTAGCCAAACCGTCGCACTACTGGTACTTTTTTAGTATAAGTAATAACAACGTTTCTAAGGTTGTTGTAATAGATTTAGAGTCTGTCTATATCCGCTAAGCAGAGCAAGAAGGGGGTATCTATATAGACAATATAAAACTGTATCTTGCCTATAGGGGTGACAACATCCGCAGTTCTAATAGAGGTAGCGATTTCAATGCCAAACTGCACGTTAACTTGTCCTTTGGTTAAGGTATTAAGTCTTATAGATTGGTCCGCGTTCTATAGTGCCTAGAATTATCTATAACTAGCCATAGACTTCTTTAACGTACTGGTATTAATTATAATTCCCATAAATACTATAGAAGTATAGCGTGAAGCGGCGGTTGTTATGTTGTAGTTAAACGGGTTAGTTTCCGTAGTAGGTTCCGTAGAGATTGTAGTAAGTAAGTAAGCGCAAGCCTTGTTGGCTAGTTCTACGCTTGTAGAGGTTGCTTTGTCTATAGTAAGAGTCCCAAATAATATAAGGTAGTAGCCGTTAGGGTCTTCTAATTCTTCCTCGCTGTTATTGTTATTAGTGTTTTTGTTAGTGTCTGTGTTTAGCACAAGAGCTTTAAAAGTCTTATTGTACTTATTATTGTCGTCTCCTTTATAGTAGATAGTGTATTGTCTGAAGTGTTCTTTAAAGTTACCGTTACGGCCCTTATTATTGTTAAAATGTCTTTTATACTCATCTCTAGAATGGTTCCGCTCCTCCTCTATATATTTCCATAAGCGGCAGCTCTCCTTTTGGCAAATATAGTACTTGGCCTTTGGGGATCTGATGGTGTTTTGTCTATAGGAGCGGGTTTGGTCACGGTTGTTATGGATATTATAGCGGTATATGCGATCCGTAAAGTAGGTTCCTTAAGACGGTCTTATTAAGGCCTAGAAAGGGTGTTCCTTCTCCTATATAACTATAGAAGATTGCAACTTACTAATTAACTGGGAGAGGTCTTTAGAAGGGTTGGAAATGGCAATACGGCATACTAGTACTCCTTAGCAAGCGGTAACTAGCTTATTCGTAAGGAAGAGGTCTGTATAAAACTCTAGGTATAATCCGTGGCGATGTTTTAAGAGCTTATTAAGGAGTAGTTGGAAACTCTGATAGATTTGCTTATTAGGGTTCTCATTAATAATTCCTTAGAAGTTGGTGGCGTTCCATTTAGTAAGGTTTCTCTAATAGTACTCTAGTCCTTCAAAGAAGTAACGCATGTGGTTATATGCCTCAGTAAATAATCTAGTTAAAAGGCTGCTATTGTAGTAGTGATCCTAAGCAAGTCCCTTTAGCATAGTTGGGAGTGCGGTTATATAGCCTTTAGGAGGTAGACCAGCTCTCTTGCAGATATTATAGAAGATAGTTAACTTAAAGTCAAAGCTATTACTTACTCCATTATACTTCTGGTCGTCTGTATAGATCTTAGCGATAGTAGCTGCCTCTTTGCTGTATATAGGCAGGTGCATAGCAGGGTCGGTATTAGCAGTACTAGGGTAAAGATACTGGGCAGGAGGGGGACTAGGTGGGGTAGGAGCGGTTGCTAGAGGGAGGGTAGAGGTAGTTACTACAGGCAATAATTGCTGATTCTGCGTCTATAGGAGTTGAGTAAGGAGAGTAAGTAGTTAATCTTAGGTAGAGGTAGGTGCAGCTTACTGTTGGGTGGCGGTTAGTGCAGTTTGCTAGGGTATAGATGCAACAGCTAGTTGGGGTGTTGTAAGGGTAGGTATTTGCGTTCTAGGTGTTATGGCTGTAGCTATAGGCTGGATTGCAGGCGTTAGAGGTAGTGGAGGTAGTTAATAGCTTATAGGCGTCGGCACCGTATAGGAAGGTAGTGGGCTATGGGGGGGGGTTATAGGAGCTAAAGAGGCTATAACTGACGGGGGTATAGCTTAATTTGATATTAGAGCTGTTTGTGTTAAGTTAAGCCGTTCTCGTAGCACCACTGTAATTATAGGGCTGACTGCCTTGAGAGCTTCTATGATTTCCTTATCTGTCCATTCATAAGGTTCTTCCTCTTGGAGGAGGTTGAATAGTGCTTCTAAGATTAAATATCTGCTATTGTGCTTTCCCACATACACTCCTCTCTTAAGTAGATAAGTGCGTAACTTTGCTTTTATGTCAATTCGCATGCGTCTAAAATCTTCGGTAGTAAAGCCTTTAAATTCCTCCTTGAATACTGTCTATAATGTGTAGTCTGTAAAGTTCTCCTGTGTGTATACGTAGACCTTTATTGCTACATAGTCTCCTAGCTTATCTTTAGAAGCTGTAGCAGCAGTAATTCTATTACTATGTTTTAATATCTTCTCATACCACTCTATTATAGTTGTGGGTTGAGTATCCATAAGGTTTAAGTGGAGATTTAAAGGTAAGGAGGTTTAAGGTTCAAGATTTAAGGTTTAGGGTGTTCTCTACAGCCTTAGGGCCTATAGAGTGTCCTTAGTCTGGGAGTTCAAGGGTTAAGGCTTGAATAGAGGTCGAGGTTAAGGTTAAGGTCAAGGGTTGAGGTCAAGGTCGAGGGTGAGGTCGAGGGTAAGGATATAGTTAAGGTTAAGGTTTGTGTGTACGTTCTCTACAGCCGTTGGACCTGTAAAGTGTTCTTAGCAAGGCTGCTATTCTTTCAGCGATCTGCTGTATTAGCTGTAAGGCCAATATACACTCTTAAGCTTGAGTAGAAGTCGTAGTCTTCTCCTTTAATAAAATAGACAAGAACTAAGTGATTGGTGAACTGTTTCCAGTACTACTCCTTAAGCGCTAGCTATTGCGTATTTCCTAATCTATACGTCTACTGATTAGTGTCGGTATACATGCTTTAATTAACGGGCATAAATATCACTATATAATACGTATGCGTTGTTAATTGTTGGATGATTGATTGTCTAGAAGTAAGGGGTTGCTCTAAGGTTAGGTTAACTAGCCTCGCTTTACGGTCTCGTGACCACGTCACGTAACTAACATTCCAACACTATTATTCTATTCTTTATTAAGGAGGGAGCTAGCGCAATAATAACTCGCTAACTAGCTTATTAAATTGTGGAAGACTATATAAGAATTACCTCCTTACCATTATTATTGTAGCCTTAGATGACAAGCCTTAATTTCTTAAATGGGGCGTTAGTAGCTTTGCCCTTAATTTTATTAACTATTCTTAACTTAAAGATGCGAACTCCATTAAACTTAGTAGGGTTATACTTCTTAAATTTAAAGACTTCTTTTATAATAAGACCCTCGATCTCCTGCTTGTTAGATACTTAGAAAGGAGCTCCTAGAGTTATAATATAACCTTCCTTTTAAAGCTGTTTTGCGAGTTTGAAGTCATTCTTCTCCTTAGCTGTTATAAAGGCTATTAATAACTTAACTCTATTTTTAATAGCGGCAATGAATTGCTCTTCAAAATTAATAAAATATTGGTGATTTTATAATCCCTTCGGGCGACCTCTACCGCGTCATAATTATAGCGCATCTACTAATATTATATTGGGATTGTAGTCGCCTTCTAAAGTATGTTAATTGTGGTTCTCCTCTAGGGCATCTTCTAGGGTATCCTATAAAGGCTTAAAACTGTTATCTTTGTAGTAAGGCTTAATAATAGTTAAACGGAATTAAGTGGGTTTATAAGGTATCTAAATAGTGCAAGTCTAGCTATTAATTGCAATAAGTTAATATAGGCCTAACTATCCTCCCTTTTTACACTATACGCGTACCTTAGACTGGAGTGGCAGATTAAGCGTAGTTAAGGTATTTAGGCCATTTCTTATTCCTAGTACGTCGTTGACTTAGCGTATAGCGTAGAGACATTATACCTCCTTTATTACCTTGCGAATAGCCTCAGCTCGTTGCATAATAGAGGGAGATAGTAGAGAATTATTAGTTATTTAAGGGTAGGCGCTAAAGACTAGTAATATGGGTATAAGTCTATCTAGGCTAGCAGAATCGTTAACAGCTTTAACAGCTATTTATAAGGTAAGTTCTTTGCTAGCGTCCTCTAGTTCTAAAGAGATAATCTTATATACGCGGCGTAATAGTGCGTAATATCGCTCTACTTTTCTAACACTATTATGTGCCTTAATAGGGACTTCCTTAACCTTAATTGCTATTGCCTTTATCTATTATTAAAACTCTGTAGATAAGAAGTTCTTTCCTATATTATAGACAATTTAATTAGGGGGTCCTAGGTAGATATCAATCTAGTATAACTAAAGGGTATCCTATGCATTCCTAGCTAATATATCCTTTAAGAATCGTGCGGCTTAGAAAGAGGTTAAGAAGTTAACAACTTAGAGTACTGGCTTGCCACTAAAATACATAACGTTGATAATAATATAGAAGTTAAAGTCGTAGTTATCTTTAAGGGTAAACTTAAATTGGCCAGGGGACTTCTAGTTTATTTGGTAGTAATAGTAATACTTTATAAGATGCTTAATTGCCTTAACCTTAACTTTATAGCCTACTTGCTAAAGAACCCTAAGCAATTAATAAACGGATAGGTAGCCAAAATAATAGTACAGTTAGCGTAATTCTAACTTAGTTAAGTGGCTTTAAGCAACACTCTTTTCTAGTTAATAAAGGAGCAACTAAGGGTGACCCTACTTGCGCATAATAGGCACCTAATTATCTCCCTAAATAAGTATATTCTTAAGGTTATCAAGCCTAACGCCTAACTTATCCATATCTTTAATGCAAAATAGAAATGGAGTATTCGTAGGAATAATATAAAAAGTAATATATTCTAAGGGGGTTTGGACCCTAATTGTGCTAAGAGAGATTATAGTACCTTTACTAAATCAAATCGTATGTTGGCCTGCCGTTAATTGGTTGATCTAAATAGAGCTATTAAGCTGCTAAAGAGCTCGAACTTAAGGTTCTCCTACTATAGATACTCCTGCGGCTCCTATATCCGGCATAATACTATAGAAGACGTACGCCGAGTATCTGTTATTAAAGGAAAACACGGAATTCTCCTTTAGCTTATTAAAGATATCTAATTTTGTAATAGAATGGAGCGTAGATTAATTATTAAGAATAGTAACGGTTTATATACCATCTACCTTACCATACTTAGTAAAGTATTGGTTAAGGGAGTAGTCCTCAATTTCTATATCTATAAGGAGCTGTTTAACCTCATTAACCTTACCCTTAAGATCTTCTACGCCTTTATATTAAACCAGGAAGCTTTAGAAGTAGGCCGCAGTAACTTTATAATTTCCAATATTTCTTACACTCTAACGGAACTTATTATATACCTCTTTTCGCTTATTAAGGGAGTGTCTAGTTAACTAGCAATTTGGCTTCTTACAAACATAGCACTTCTTTTAGCGATTACTTTAAAATAAACCTCTACTGGGACCTCTATGGTTGCCTTATAGTTAACGTTAATTATACCCTCTTCTGTATTCCCTACCATGGCTACTATATATTTAATCAGTCTAGTTGTAATCGTGTTAGTCAGGAATACTTAGTTAGGTAGGGTTTTTAGTATAGAACTGTTAAAATTCTTATATTCGCATTATAGTACCTACGGCGGAGCGTAGCTCAGCATATACTCCTTTAAACGTATTCGCAGGTTTATATAGCGCTAAGTTAAACTTAGGAATGCTATGGCATGCTAAGATAACCTAGTCCCTTAGGCTGTTCTTATTTTAGTAAGTTTTAGTAAGGCCATGTTAGATTTTCTAGAGTTTATTAAAGAGTAATTAAAGGCACTTTAAATAAGTCTTTATTAGGTTAGAAATAATAACTCTCTAAAATATAGTCTCCCGCCATTTAAATATATAAAGTTGGCGATTCTTATTAGTCTTAAAGTGAGCTCTGGTAAGCTAAAGCATTATATTAAAGCTATAGTTTTTACCCGCAATATGGTTATAATAGAATATCACTACCCGTCCCTTTAACATAATGGAGAAAGCATGGTGGTACTAGTAGCGTTAAATTCCAACCTTATTATAATAGTTATAGAAGACCTATAGTTTTGCTCTAAGTATGTTATATAGTTCTCCTCTAAACTTCTTTTCTTTATCCGAATATACCTTTATCAGATTCGTAACTTCTTGTAGTAAAGGCTTACCGGTTAGCTAGAGTGGAAAAGGTAGAGGCGGAGCAACTCTAAGTAGGAGGGCACCTCTAGGTAGGAGAGCAGCTCTAGGTAGGGGGTTAGCATTCTAGGGGTTTTAATACAAATTAAAGTTGCCTTCTAAAGAATATAGGTTGTTTTTAGGTTTCTATAGTTAATATATAATCTTAGCTTCCGTCCATATTAGTTCTTCTATACTAGTAATAACGGCCTAAATATTACTAGTAATTGGGTTACCGTTCTTAGTAATATATACCCCATTTCTATAGAGGAAGTCTTAAAAATCCTAAACAATATTAACGTTGCTAAGTGCCTAGGTATTAGCAGTCCATCCTATAAAATCCTCCCTAAAATACTCCTATAGTTGTAAATCGGCGTAGCATCTATTTTGGTAGAATATAATATGGTGTAGGAGAAAGCCGTTAACTTGTTTTACGGTATAAGTTGTTATATTAAAGGCAAATTCGTCCTAATCTTTATTAATAAGTTTCGCGTGCTCAGCTACCCCTAGTGGTAAGGAGTCTTTCCAGTTATTTAAAGTAGGCGTAGCCATATTTTTAGAGGGAGGGAAGTGTTATTGGGTTATAGGAGAGGAGGTGTTATTAGTATAGGGATTATCAATTGTCGTTTAGTACACGTTTAGACGTGTATTTGCGATTATAGGGCTTAGGACCAGTTCTAGCCTTAAATCGCGAAGACTTATAAAGCGTGTTGTTCTACGTGATAGACGCAAGAATCCGTAATCTTAGAAAGGCTTAGGACCAGTTCTGGCCTTTTAGATTCTTAGATTCGTAGAAGAGTTCTATTTAAGGTTTAGGACTAGTTCTGACCTTAAAAGACAGCTTCCTCTAGTACAAGTAGCACTGGTATAGTGGCTCGTCCCTTTTTAGTAATACCTAGCTGTTCTATGGTATAACAGTGAAGTTAACCACTAATTAGTGTTGGTTACATAAGGGGATATTACGTAGCTATGATTTATGGATAGTATAATAATTGTTCTTCTTGTTTTAATAGGAATAAGGAAAGGGGTAAGGAACTTAAGGTTCCTTACCACGCTAGGGCCACATTAACATGTGATAGCAACATGCCTCGTTCCCAACAGTTCCTATTTATAGTAATATTATTTTATATTTTTTAGTTTTAATATTCCTATTTATTTTATTTTAATATTCTGTTTTTTAAATTATACTTTATTAAATACATTATAAGATTACTTATTTAAGGATTTTATTCTAATATCTTATATAAATATCTATTGAAGCTATTGTCCACCTATTAGATTAAAGCATTATATAGCCATTTATTGTTTCCACTCTTGTTATCACTACTTTGATTTAGTATGCTATCTTACTAAAGGGTGCCAAAGCAGCATTATTTTACAACTTATTAATCTATTAAACCAGTGGTATAATAGGCAGGCAATCTTCAGGAATTATAGCAGGCATATAGAGTTCCTCAGCTAGCGAACTTCCACTACTTGCGAAACCTACTGCTTATATAATTGTTAGAGACTGTGGGAATTTGTCTTTTTCCCCAAATACGCTTAATGCTACAGTTGGAATAATATTAAGATTTAATTTTCTTGGCCTTAACCATACTTTAACGTAAAGTCGTTTTGGAGACCCTTGCTAAAGTAATAGTTAATTTAATATAGGTTTTAATTAATTTAATCTAGTAAATATAAGCGGGAAATTCCTAGTTGATTATAAGGTGAAAATATACATCCCGTAGTAGTTCTACTATGCTTAAACTGTTAAGAAATCTCATTGTTATACTGGTATAGTGTTTAGCTTAAATATGGGTAGAGCAAAGGAGAAATTTATATAAAACGCTTTAGGGCTTACTTTAGGAAGTTAAGCCCCATTATCCTCTGTAATAGCATACTATCTCCCTTAAATTAAATGGAACTTAATAACTTAGATTGTATTAACTCAGCCAACAAACACGGGAGCTATAGTTTGGCGATTAATGCCAACGTTATCCGCTATTTCCCCCCCAATTGCGAATGACGTAGGAATTTACCTAAACAGCTATGGTAGATATATGGGGGTATTTCTAGGACTTCTTATAGTCTAGGTAGATGTAATATAGGGGTAGATAGAACTCATTTTAAGAGGAATTATCGACCTAAATTAGATTTCTTTACTACTATCTTACTACTGTCTTTAATGCCTAGTACCCTATACCTTACCACCTATTTCTATTACCTATTTTGTTTTAGTTGCCTATAATATTTGTCTTAGTTACCTAGACCTACCTTATATATATAGAGAGCTTCTAGAGCCCTCTTTAATGAAATAGAGTTATTATTCCTAATTATCCGTTTAATAGAAATTAATTTTAGCCCCTATTTATAAGTTAGTTATAAGTGGAGTAAAGAATAATATTACTTTAACTATTTTAAAGATTGAATTTAAAAACTGATTTAACTATACTATAACTAATTCTAGGAAATTTACTAATACACTATAAGTATATTGCCTCTATAATCTCTTTAGAAGGATTAATAGGCTAGCAAGTTATAGGTAGTACCGGTACTCCTACCCAAGTAAGGTTTTCTTTATAATTAACTATAACTTAAGCGCTCTTACTATCCATTTAAAAGGCCTTATAATTGCCTACTCCGCTAAAAATCTCTAATAGCGCAAATGACGTGGCCTCCGCACTAACGCATTGCCTTAATTTAAAGGGTTAGCTATAGTTTCTAAACAATAAGTTAGAGATTCTTACCATTAAATAGCGGCCGTTCTATTTAGCGCACTTAGAGGAATCCTAAGCTAGGCCACCTAGTCGCCTACGCAGTTTTATGGTTGGGCTGTGGCTAAAATTAGGAGAAAAGTTAAGTTCTAAAAACTTAACATGGCTTTATATATAGCATTTCAAGAGTTTAACAACCTAAGGAGATTTAGCGTTATAAAATAGGACTTATAAGGGCATAACTTACTAAAATATAAGCTCTTGGCCTACTTGCGCCTCTGGGATTAGGTCTATAAGGCTAGGTAAAGATTAATTAAAGGGGATTAACTGCGCTAAAGCAAACGCAAAGTAGACAAAGGAGAGGATTGATGTCTTTATTGTAGGATTGGATCTTATTGCTAGTTTAGCTTAACTATCTTGGTGGGCGCCGGTAGTCTATTATATAGAGTATTGTTAGCGTTTTAGGATTTTGTTTTAGGATTTAATATTATAATTTTATAAAGTAGGAAATTTAAATAAGAAAATAGAAAGTGTTCTAAATAATAAATACAGTTTTAGTAATCTTGACTTAGCATATAACCCCTATAAGTTTCGCAACAAAGCGCTTCCTCTAATAAGACATAATGCGGCACTAAGAACGGGAAAGATCTATAAATTCAGGTCACTAAATTTTGGTTAAGCAGTAAATAGGAAATATATTAAATAGGGTATTCTAAGAGATCTAACGAATTTAAGATTGCATTATTTTTACCTTAGTATACATTGTCCACGCTTAAATCTAGAAATATTACAATGTCGGCCCGCTAAAATTAATCCTACTAATAATTAAAAACTATTAAGGCCCTTCTCTTTTATCCTTTATCCTTTATAGCACCTAACAATATAAGTTAAAGCTTAATTACATTTTATAGATGCGTACATTCTACGCGAATTATTAAAGAATGTATAGATTTCAAGCATAATATTACTAAACGGATTAGGTAGGTGAAAGAAACCTAAAACTTATAGATTATTATCAAGTAAATTTTATAATCTCTGCTATCTGTTTACATTCCCTAATCCACTGTCTAAATTATCTACAAGTCTCTGGGCACCTATAACTAGATAAGCCGAGAATTAAAGTACTATTGGCATAAAAACTTACCTAATACCGCCAATTCCCATCCAATAATTATAGATTAATTTGCCTACCCCTTCCAACTTAGAAACTAAAACCTAGGTATTAGACTAGTTTACTCTCTAAAATATAATATTATAAGGGTTGTGGTATAATCCGTTATTTGGAATTATAGGATTGTATAACTTGGCTATATCTTTAAGTGACTCCCTAGAGCGCCTCTCTATAAGTTAGCAAAACTTAATTATGCTAGGCTCCCACTTAATAAGGTAGGATTCCTTTCTACTATTATATTAGAAATCCTTTACCCTCTTTATTAGCCATAGCCTATCATACTTAAAGTATATTATGGCTTTATTGTTATATATTTCGCTATTTTAGGCGCCAGATAATTCTAGTAGGTCTTGCCTAGGTTGTTAATAAAGGCTAATCTTAAGTTAACTTTGCAAATATGATTTTTAACGGCAATTGTGTTATATATAACAACTATGGGAGTTAATAGAGGCATATCTTTATTATATATATATTGTGAGGTATGTTATAAGCATAAAAGGCGACTAGTAGAGGTTAATAATTAAATTAAAGTTATAACTAATAAGAGTAAGAGCTAATAAATAACTACCAAAGTAGGCCATAGGCCGAAAATAGGAAACTTGTTCTTAAATTAAGTTATTTTAATACTGTTTTAGACTAGAAGTATAGTTGGCTAGATATTAAGCGCCTAGTTAGTTTAGCGCCTTTTAGATAATTCTAAGAAACTAATTCCTGTAATTTAAATGCTAATAACTTAAACTTTAACTCTAGGGGAAGCTGGATATCTAAATTAAGTAGAACACTTGCTACTATGCTCTAATATAGTTTCTAGGATAATTTCGCTTCTAGCTGCCTAGTAGCCAAGGCTTTGCCAGTATATATATAAAATATTATACAGTAAGCAACTAGTAATTGCCTTGCTAGAATAAATGAATTACTATAGTCTATCTATTTTTCGCTTTACTGGAATTGTCAAAAATTAGGCAAGCGGTCGTCACGTGACGCCGCGGCACTAGCGTGGCGAGGAGTCTTAAGCTCCTCGCCCTTCCTCATTCCAAACATAAGAAGCTTTTAACCAACATCACTGTAACCTACTCGAGTAGTCGTTATTGGTGAGTCACCCTGTGTGACCAACAGGAATAGAAGGAAGAGGCTTTTTAAGTGTTAAGTAATCTACCCGGCCAAATAGAGCGTAAAGTTACTGTAAATCAATCAGATCTTTAAGAGATATAGGAAATCCACTTATTAACCTAGGTATACTTATAATCCCTCTAATAGAGATTACAATACTTTTACTTAAGGTATCAACCACAAATTACATATGCTGTTTGAATGGGGGATAACCCTTTGGTACCTTTAATATACAAGCCATTAGATAACCATAAATAAGGAACTAGGATAATGTGGCAATAAGCTAAGAGTATAAGTATTAACGCCCATTAGGAGGGAGATTAAGTCGGCAAAATATATAACCAACGCACTTATAACGGCCGTTAATATACTAAGGGGGATATTCAAGCTTAAAGTAGAACATTGCGGCGTATATTAAGTCCATAATAGTAGGAATTGTAGAACTTAATTTTATATATTCTATAGTTTAGCTTTTTAATTCTTCTACCATAGATAGGTTATTGAGTGGAGGTTTAGGCCCTTGGAGATAAAAATTAAGACAATAATATCTACTATGGTACTGTACTGGGATAGTACAAATAAACCTCTTCTAAGCTTCCTCGCTGTTTAAGCTCCGCATAAAGCTTTTAAAGAGTCTTAGGTAAAATTGATCTATGACTAAGGATTAGGTGCTAGCAGCTATTAGTATAGAGGTTGTACTGGTCCCTAATAAGAGAGTAAAGTTAGGCTCGCCCTTTTTAGGCTATAGGAATAGACTTTCCAATCAGGCAATAACAATTGGATTGTTATTTTAAAGGCCCCCATCCTGAAAAGTGCCAAGGTTTTTTACTACTTTAGGTTTAAAGAACCTTTCTAATTAGTATTAAATTATAGGATATATAACAGATTAGCTAACCAGGGTGCGGCAGAAGTACAACATACCCTAAAATGCATTAGCTTAATTCTAAGCATCCCCTAGATTAAACGTACGCTTCACTAATAAATACATTATACTATAAATGGTTGGCCCGGATTAAACTGTACCCTATATAATTAGGACGCTACTGCATTAAATTAGGAAAGTACTTTGTTTACTAATATCCTTAGGTTGCTTACCCCTATTATAATTGTAAAACAAACAAGGCTGTAACTCCTTAGCAGTTGTCATTGTTATTACAACTCTAGTATTGTTTGTTAGTGGATTAAACATCTTTAGGTAGGATCTAAAAGCGGCCTTAAAGCCTAATTCGATGGCGGTAAGGCTGTACTGGCCATCTTGGGCGTAGCCTAGCATTATCTCTTATAACCTAGTAAGTAAAGTGGATCTAAATTTTCGCCGCTTAAAGGTCTTGCTTGCTATATCCTCAAACCTCTATAATAACTTGGCTGCGCTCCACCCTAAGAGACCTATCCCTATAGCGGTCATCCCACCTAATTACCAGATTAACTTAAGTTCTTAATAGTAATATTTCTTTTTTACATACCCGTAGAAGTGCCATAGATAAGGTTAAAATGTTCTTATAGTAAACATCCAAAGTTAAATAGTGTCTGCTTAATATGCATTAGAAAGATAAAAGATATAACTCCCCTTATACCTCCACTATCTATACTTAAAATACGGATACCAGCACTAGGTGGCATAAATTAAAAATTAGACGCTCTATAAGGTAAGGCACAGAGGACATAAGACAAAAGATAATAGTTATATTTTGTTAAGGATAATCGTTTCTATATGTTTTAATGCATATATTATAAAGTGTATAACCGCAGTCTAATACCTTTTTAGGCATCCGTATTAGATAATAGAAGCAAGACTTATAGCTTCTAAACTCTGCTACTTAGGGCTAAAGCCTTGTAATGTTTTGCATGTAAATCTAGGATGCAGTTAATAAAGAGTTTAATTAGAGTGTTTGGAATATAGACTAGAAATTATCTAGAACCGCTAATAAAATTTTTATATAGATACTTGCATCTATAGCATAGTCCTATATTGCAAAGATATAAGCGTTTAAGAAATGCTTTAAGAAGATAAAAGTAGGAAGAAAGTCTATAATTAGTATTAGTAAGTTGGCTAGATTTAGAGCGGGGGTTATATAATAAGAACCCAGGGAATAGCTTAACAGAATTAACGCTAATGCTACCAATAGGACGACAAAGTGCCATAGCTATGCCTGAGACGGTATGTACTTAATGAGATCTCTAAGGCACGCTGAGAACCCTTTGTTTAAAAAGCTATAGGGTTATACTACTTAGATAAATAAGAACAGGGCGGTAATAGTGGAGCTAAAGTGCTTTAAGGCCAGGCTTGATAAAGCCTTAAAATGCTTAAAATGGAATTTAACTTAAGCAGATTAGTATAAGACGCGTACTTCTTCTAACATAAAAAGAATTTGCTTTTAGAACGCATATAAACATTTTACTAAGCTTATAGACGAATTTAGTCTAAGGATATAGATACTGTGAAAATAAGCCTTTAGATCTATATTTATGTCTTTAGTTTTACTATATTGCTTAAAGTTCTGCATTATTTCGGTTATTAAAGCTAGGGACTTTAATTTAGCAATATTTTTATTAAAGGTTAGTAAGGATGTGTTAAACACTAGCAGAATATAGGGGAGCACGGGGAGATTAGAACTTGGAGATTTAACAGCTTGCCAAGCTATAAGCTTGGACACCTCCCTTAGTCCGCCTAGATCCGTAACAAAATAGCAGACTATATTGGAGAAAGGTAAGAGTACTTAATCACATAATAATGAGCTAAGCATTTTGCGGCGTTTTAAAGGCTGCTGCTAAGAAAATTTTCTTATTACTATCTCCCCACTGCTATGGGAAAGAAGTAACTATAATAAAGAATAGTTTTAAATTTTGTAATTAATAAAAAGGATTAGTAAGGTATCTTTATAGGTTTTAGGGTCTTCCTAAAGGTAGATTTAATTGTGCACATTAGCTAGAAAATTTCCACCTATAGTATTTCCTAGTAGGTGTTGCAGAACAGTAGACTTTATTTTTTTACTAACTAGCGTAATAAATAATGGGCTCTGATGCTGGCTCTCTTCTAGTATTAAGGACTTAAAAGCTTATTAGTGCTCGGTAATAGCACCTTTGCTTTTAAAATTAACAGTTATTTAAGGAATTTTCGCCATTAATAAAAGCGGACAAGGCAGAGGAGTGGAGCTTAGGGAATCCTTCAAAATTTTGCTTATATATATATATTTAAATATTTACAGTTTCCTAAAAATTTAATTCTGCTTTGTACCACCTAATACAGCTTTATAGTCTATAAGATAGTGTAATTAGAATACTAAATTAAATTTTTTGTTTTAATATTTAGTACTAACTAATATTTCTTATAAAAGAGCTTTAAGTCTCCTACATTAGTAGGACTACTAGGCTCTTAGTATATAAGTAATAGCTTTTCCTATAACTATAGATGACTTTAAGCTGGCTATACTTAGGGCGCGGAACTACCTAGGTATAGCGAAAATAAAACTTAGGGCACTTAATTTTGACCATCCTCTTATGCATAAAAAACATTAGTTACTATCTAAAAAGAACGTCCGCCGCCTTAGAAATGTATTTGAAAGAGTAGGTTGTAAAAGGCTAGAGAAAGAAAATTTTATTAATGCTGTTATAGATAATGCGACCCTTATCTCATTACTAGCCTTTTTAGGCCTTAATAAACAACGCTTTCATTAACTTTAGGAGGGTAACTTAATACTATTTATTAACCTAAGGAGCGTAGACTGCCTTAGAGGCTTATATCGTATTAAAGCTGCCAAAGAATTTTTAGACAATAATAACCAGTAGTGGATAGTAAGGCTTTTCTCCAAAGGTGAGCCCGTTTACTTAAGTGTCTTGCTACTTTAGCTAAGAATCTATTATAGATCTTTTACAAACGGTCCTTATAAGGATGATTAAAGAATACTTAAATAAACAGAAACCGTTAGATGGGGAAGTGTTTCATAAAATATAATACTATTATCTTAAGAATGATACGAAATTAGAGAATAGATGGTAGGCTCTGTTAGATGGGTTAAAGCCAAATAATCTAAGACAACTTCTTAAGAATTCTCACTTTGCGAGAGCATTTAATGCCCTAGTAGAAATGCTAGGCCTATAGAAACCAATTTAGATTAGAGCGTTATACAGATTTTTAATGCTTAAGTGTAATAAGGTATATTATTCTCTACTTGCTTATAGAGAGAGCTAGCTAAATAAACTAGGAACTACTTAAGGGACTTCACCCTATCTCTATAAATTGGAAGAAGATTATTAGCTGCAATGGTATAGATTTACCCCTATTAGCAGTAGATGTAAAGACTGTTTAGAATCTAGAACTACTTATACTAGCTATCTTAAAAGCTAATATAGATTGTGTTACCGCGCTAATGGAGTCCAAGAAGATTTTCCTAACTATTTTAGACCAGTTAATAAGAGACCTTATTCTATAGAACATTTCTTTAGTGGATTGTTTAATTCCCTTATTAAGAACCTTTTTTAAGAACCTTAAATACCTAGAACCTTATTACATTATACTAAAGCATTTAATTGGCAATAAAATAAAAGGAACAATTCGTAAGAGCCTTAAAGGCTGCTATTATTGTCCTAAAAACTTAACTATACCGTTCTTAGAGATAAGCTAGTGGCACTGCTTAAAGCGTAGATTTATAGAAGACCGATAGCTTTACTATACACAGTTATAGACGTTTTGCCTTTATAATTTCCTATATATGACTTAATTTACTCCCTAAAAAGAAATTAGAAAAGAAAAGCCTACTATTAGGGAGCCAAGTCCGGCTCTATATCAAAACCTTGGCCATCTAGCTGTTACTCTAGGCTTTTAAACTCCTATAGCTCTCGCGCTTGAGTCGCAAGATCCTAAAAGAGAACTTGCTATTTAGCTATTGTAAAAAGCTAACCCTTAATTAAAGTCCATAAATAAGCGAAAAGTTACAGCTATTGCCTTAGTTCTTAAGCAGTTGGAAGCCTAGGATAACTGTATTTAATTACTACACTTTACTAGTTCTAAACTCTTCCCCGCCAATAGAAGGTATAGAAGGCCCTTTAATAATAATTATAGGAAGGATAATAATTGCCTTTTTATCCCATATATTTATGGGAGTAAGGTTTGTCCTAGTACTAACATTATACCCTTTTTCGTAAAACGTGACTTCTTTATAGCCTTTTTTAGATTTAAGTCATTTAAGGTATACCCAACCCCCTTTTTTACATATGAACTTAACTAATTAAAAGAAGGATGCATATTTTACCTTAGAAACTCAGTTACTATTAATCCAAAATACCACACTAATATAAAGTTCTACTAATACGCACGACTATACCTATTACTACTTGGTTAAAGAACTGCAAATTAAAATAAGCTAATTAAATTCACATATTAAAGAGTTAGAAGATAGTAAAACAAGTTTAAGAATTACTAGGAAGTTAATAGCTTCCACTTCTATAATAATAGAGAATTAATTGGCAAGGGCAAAATCCTAAATTAAAGATTTTAAGAAAAAGTACTCTCTAGTTAGTAATAAGCTGGAAGAGATAACAGCTTAAAGTATATTATTTGAGAATTCTAAAAAGAGGCTGGAATCCTAGTTAGTGTAATAGCAGTCAACACTTAATACGGCCGTAGCTAAGAAGGAACGTCTTTAAAGTATAATAGCAAAAAACAAATATCAACAGGGCTCTAGAGAAGAAGATAAGAAGGATACCTAAATTAAGAAATTGCAATATAATCTGGAGGCCCAGACAGCTACAGCCTTAGAGTTAAATAACGGCCTAAAAAAATTAAAGGATACCTAAGAAGGAATGCGGAACAGCTTGTAAATAAAAGAAAAAGATTGTAAAGTGCTCTAATAAAAAATTGAAAAGGTAAAAATTGAAATAAAAGGGTTAATAGAAGCATCTAAAGCTTTAAAGAATAAAACTACTATTTTAAACCAACGTCTAAAGGTAATATAGATAGAGACGAAGCAAGCTATAGAAGAAAATAATAACTTACGTTATGCACTGCAGTTGGCTAGGCCTGAGAAGGAAAAAGCAGTTCAAAAGGTAGTGGATTAGCTAAAAATACAAGCCCAATCTAAGCGTCTAAAAGCTCTTAAGTCAGCAGAGCAAGTGCATTAACAGCAAGAAAATGAAAGACTGCGTTAGGCATTAGAGTTGGCTAAGTCTAAAAAGAAAAAAGCAGTTTAAGAGGCGGTAGATTAGCTGAAATTACAAGCCAAATCTGAGCATCTAAAAGCTCTTAAGTCAGCAGAGCAAGTGCATCAACGGCAGGAAGATGAAAGACTGCGTCAAGCATTAGAGTTGGCCGAGTCTAAAAAGGAAAAAGTAGTTCAAGAGGCGGTAGATCAGCTGAAATTACAGGCCCAATCTAAGCATCTAAAAGCTCTTGAGTCATCAGAGCAAGTGCGTCAACGGCAAGAAGATAAAAAACTGCGTCAAGCATTAGAGTTAGTAGAGTCTTAAAAGGAAAAAGCAGTTTAAGAGGCGGTGGATTAGCTAATAGCGCGGGCCTAATCTAAACATCTTTAGGTCTTTAAATCGTTAGAAAAAAAACACAAGTATTAATAAGAGCAGTTAAAACAGATAGTAGAGACTAAGCATAAACGTTAATAATATAAATTACGAAACTGGGCCAATTAAAGCATGGCGATGTATTAAGGCTAAGCAGAATATGCATTTTCCGCAGTAAAGATAAAGATTGCGGGCCTTAAATATAATATGCAACTTAAAGATGACTTTATTAGCCAAGGTTTTTAAAAATTAAAAGAACTTAAGGAGTATAAAAAGGAGCTAGATTTGGGCTTTATTACTAAAGCAGATATATCTAATAACCTTTAGATTATTATAATTAAATCTAACAAGAATGGTGACTTTTAAAGATTAGAGATTGTGTTTGAGCTAGCTTAGGCGCTGGAAGGCTTTAGAGAATTTCTAACTAGGCATATACCGCATTATAAAAAGGTATCCTAAAGCATAGTAAAGTTTCTAGCTCCTAACTTCACCATTATAACATCTTATAACCCTAAATATCTTTTAGAGGCATATAAAAGATATAGACTTTACTATATAGGCAGTAAAGAAGATATTAATGCTTTTACAAACCAATGTAGGAGTATATTTATTATGGATAGTAATACTAGGCTTTCTAGGAGGTCTAGGTTAGGGAGAAAACGATTATATAATAGATTGGAGAATGTATTACTTTTAAAGAGGCAACTCCGTTTTAATAGGAGTGTATAGTAGGAGATGCCCTTGCTTCAGCATATGCCTATAACTGTTTTAATGGAAATAGAGCATCTTCCTAAAATGTCACTTTAGCTAGCACCTTCTATGGAAATAGAGCGTCTTCCTAAAATATTACTTTAGCCAGCACCTTCTATTTTGTAAATTAAAGAAGCGCCATATATACCATTCGCGATTTAATTAGAAGAAGAGGGTTATTATTTATTTAAGTCTAATAATAAATTAAATATTTAATTGCTTGTGCTATAGTAAAAATATTTAGAAGGCTAGTGTATAATTACAGCACCTATCGTACCAACCGCGTGCCTACGCGTTCGGTACGCCAGGTACGCGTTTACGCGTTCGGTGCACCAACCACTCGCTTACGCGTCTGGTGCACTTATGAAGCACTG